>Ga0265297_10000467_pt1 | contig 119310 bp, 117 predicted proteins | sample Munlanlwell13791_FD_192502 | JGI IMG/M metagenome (GOLD analysis project Ga0265297, IMG submission 192502) | Leachate microbial communities from a municipal landfill in Southern Ontario, Canada - Leachate well 137-91 | ecosystem: Engineered > Solid waste > Landfill > Unclassified | place...
CAAATTCTTTCTTAATTTCTTTTATTTTTTCTTGATCAGGAATATCTTTATCATTGGCAGCTTCACGTAAATACTTCTTAACTAATAGGAGGTTATCATATTTCATAAGAGTTAACATTTTTTTATTTTCTAATATATGTAAATTTGATAATAACAAATCATACTTTATGGATTCTGCCAAAAAGGTTATTTCATTTTTGGTGAAATTTAACTTCATTATGTCTAACCTCCAAATAATATTTTTTTATTTCTTAGATGCTGATTTTTTTCTAAGAATACTTTTGCTTGCCGAATCAACACTTTTAACAAATCCTTTAACTTCTCCCTCTTTCTTCTTACTCATCCCACTCATATAGTTTACAACTCTTTTTGCTAATGAAGATATAACTCTAGCCAAAGCCATTCCAGCTTTAGTTAATGCAAAAAGACATAAAACTATAGTGACATTTGCCAATATTCTGGATGATTTAGAAAAAGATCCAGGAGCCATGACACTATCTTTTCCTTTTGTCAAGTATAAACCTTGATATTGAAGAGCAATAGCATCTCTATATTTTCTAATTACTTTCACAGCAATTTCTTTTAATTGATTTAAATAAACCGCTCTATCTTTAGGAGCTTCAACTTTTAATTTATCTTTAAGTGATGCTAATTCGACCTTATATTTTTGCAATTCACTTTTCATGCTTTCGGATTCACGAGCAATTTTTTCCACTTTCTCAGAATTTTTGCTAATCTTCCCAGCAGTTGTATCTTTACCAGCTGCTAATTTCGCACCTTTCAATACTGTATTTCCGATTAAGACAGTTAAAGCTGAATTAAGAACCATTGATATAAAACTAAATACTGTGAATCCACCGGCCAACATTGCGGCTCCACTAGCTTCTCTTAAAATATATTTATTCACAACAGAAACATCTTTCATTTCAAGTAGTGTTTTGATTTGGGCACATTCCATTAATCCAATGTGTTTCTTTAATAAATCAAAACGAATGCTATCTGCAAGAAACTTAGCATCTGATTTATTCAAAGTGTGTTTCATTATTTTCTCCTTCAATTATGGAGAAGGGGATAAATTAATATCCCCTTCTCTTTATCCCAAAAAAATTACTGGATATAATGTCTCAAGAAAATTTTCTCAGTTGTTCTGGTTGGTTCCAGAATTATATCAACGTTGAAAATCTTTCTCTTTCTTTCTTCATCGGTTGCACCAGCTCTCACGGAATAGCTATACAACCCGCGCTGTTTCTTAACAGTTTCCAAGAAACCAGCAGCTGCACTTTCAACCATAGACCAAGTTTCTTCATCATTCTGCTCATAAATGAAATTTCTGCAGAATTTTCTAAGAGCCCTATCAATATACAGAACAACGCGGACAATGTTAATATCCTGCATTGCACTTGGCTTGCTCTGCGATGATAATTGCTGCCAGAAAACAGGGAATCCCTCAAGCCTAACGATATAATTCAGCTGTGATAAATACAAATTATCTCTCTGTGCCTGTTTAGGATTGAATCTCAAATCCTTAACAAGTTCACACACACCTCTATTGAGACCTGCAAATGCAAACCAAATAAAAGTTTCTTCATCGCTCTGAGGAATAATATAACTCAGGTGATAAGTTGGAGAAACCCAAATATATCTTCCACTGTTATTATCATAAACTTTTGTATAGTTTGTCCATAACGATGTATATGCATTATTATATGGATGATTCTGGTATCTTGCAGCTATAGCTGTTTCTGGAGTTGTACTATCACCATTATCAAGCAGAGCTATACAATCTTTTCTAAGAATTGATGCAAGATAATTGATATTATCCTTAACTGCCGTTGGATAGTTGGCATCAAACACCAAATCAAACAGCACGTTGTCAATATCATAAACACTGTCATCCAGATCACCAACATATGCTTTTGATAAGAACTGTGTTGCAATAGTTCCATCCAATTTCCCATTGACATCCCATAATGATCCGTCCGATCCTGACCCTAATTCTTTCATCGTCAAGTCTCCACCGCCAGCATACACTTCGGCACCAAACTTAAAAATAATATCATGAATCAACGGGTTATAAGGATCAACAATTCCGTCACCATAATGAGCATATAATTTATTCTCGACCACACTCTTAATAATATCACCATCAAGAGCTGGAGTTGCAACCCAAGTTAAACCAACAGCATTCCACACAACATAATTGCCGTCTAAACCAGCAAATGTTCCCCTGCCACCACGCCTAACAAAATATGTGTCACCAGCTAAAGGAGCAATAGGGGCTTCATAAACCATATCAATGACACTAATGACAGCTGCACCTAATTCATTTTCAACTTCGGCTACAAGCTGATCATATGTTTTTCTATCACTGATATAGCATCTGACATATTTACTATTTCTTTCAAGGACGTCTTCAATAAAAATACTCTGACCAAAATCATCAACAATTCCATCTTTAAATGAAACTTCCCAATATTCAACTAAAAGAAGAGATCCATCATCCTTTTCATAATAGATATCAAGAATGAAAGTTTCTTCTTTATTCATGACTTTTGTCAATCTGAATTTGAGTCGGTTGTAATAGACACCTCTTCCAGTGGCTTCAAAAAGCATAGCCGGATGCCAATAATCTAATGCCGGAGGTTCGGCTTTCCCAAAAAATTGAGAAGCTGCCAATTTTCTATCAGTGAAAATATCCTGAGTGAAAATGGTTGTTAAAGCTCCACCAGTAGGTTTCTGAATTTGCACTGCTAAGTTAGCAACCTGTGCATCCGTTGGTAACACTCTCATACAATATAATGCACCTGAGCTTGTTACATTCTTTTCTGCATTCAACATCCCCTGGCCATAAACCGGACCATATTTAAAATAATTTGGATTACCATATGTTGAAACAAGACTTTCTTTATCAACACAGAATACCACTTCATTATCTGGACCTTTATCTGCAAGGAATGCAATGAATCCAATAGAAACGGGAACATTTTGCACATATGCTGTTAAATCTGTAAAACTTGAATATGCGCCTGGGCTAATAGGAATTGACATATTATTTTCCTCCTAATTTTATTTCCATCTTACATGAAATAATACCATGCTAAAACTAATTCCAATGTATCATTTTTTGTGATACTTGGGAAGGTAATTCTAGATGCTAAAACAAATCTAGTTGCTAAGGCTGGTGTTGCATTATCTGTAAACCATAATCCTGCTTCATTTAAACTTAAACCATTGCATTGTGTTCTTCCAATAACCATTGTTGCCTTAGCAATAAGATTTCTGTTGTTATTGTTCATATCTTGTAGATATTCAACACTTAAGAATTTTTTCTTTCTTCCGTCCGGAGTGCAGTCTGGGTCAGTCACATCAATAACAATTTCTGTATTTAAACCATGATCTTCAAGATCTGGATCTAAAGGAAGGTTAGGATCGCCGGGATCTGTTCCACCGGTTCCAACGGACATATATCTAAGGAATAGATCTTTATCTCCGCTACCTAAAACTCTATCTTCTCCAAATACACGCTGGGCAAAAATTTCTCTACCATCATATACAATTTTGTTGGATTTAAATAGTAATTGTGAATTAGATTTATTATAAATTTCTAACCAGCCACTACCAGGACCAAACGCAGAATCTTGTATCTTTTTAAAACGGTAGTCTGCTAAATTTAGATATTTGATCACAATCCTTCCTCCTTATATCTTAACACTTTATTTTTGTTCATCTTTTTAATAATAATCATCCTCCTCTGTTTTTTAAATTATCAAATATATCTTTCTGTGATCCAGGAACTCTATCTCCTCCACTTTCTAAATCTAATATATCTTGGTGATTTAAATAATTTTCATATTGTCCAGGAGCCCAATTAGTTCCTGGGGCCAAAAGTTCTCTATCATCTAACATATTTTCCAAATATTCATTCAATGTTGGTGGGCCAGCAAATTCATTTATTAATTTATTTGGAGAAGAATCAGCATTTAATCTATCTTTAAATTGCTGAAGTGTTGTTGGATTTCCTTGATATGGTGCATTTTCTTGTTCCAACATAATCATAGCTGGATATATAGACTCAAAACTAATTCTAACATCAACCATATTTGGGTGCTGTTTAAAAGAAATATCATTAGCATCCCCACCTTTAACAACAGAAATATCCGTTATAGCAGCTTCTTTTATTTTAAATAATCCTGGACAATCAACTCTGACTATATACGGCCTATCATATAATATTCCATCAGCAGATTTTGGAGTGCATAGCGCCATGAGTGCTATTATTGGATTAACTATTCTGTGTTTATACATAGCATAATCATATGGATTAATATTATATAATCGTATCGTGGCAGAATATGATAATCTTGAGCTTGATCCTTGCCATATATTTGGAAGATCTATTCTTTTACCCTTGGCCAAATTAGCAGCAAGTGATCCCAACCCACCATATGATTTTGTTATATTTGAAACACTTTTATATAGATCTTGTCCAAGAATATCTTTTGCGTGCTGTTCCAATCCTTTGACTTCTGACATATTTCCTAGTTGTTGAACAAAATCTTGAACTGCCGGATTTGCTCTTGATAATGATATTAATTCCACTGGCATCACAGAACTAAATAGATTAAAAGCAGATCCCATAAAAGATGGGCCATATGAACTAGAAACTCCATCTGATATTGCTCCCTCCGATAAAATATATAATGATAGTTTATTTCTTACCATTTCCATACCAAGAGATCTTAAAGTATTTTTATATTCACTTAAAGCTGGTTTTGAATAAAAAATATGCGGCCCGAAATCGATGGTTTGTAATCTTGGATAAAGATCCATCCTCAATAAAAATTGTCTTGTATCCTCTGGCGGTTTATCGACGCCACATCCGGACATTACTAAATCTTCAGGTGGGAATCCTATTCTATCTGGCAATTGTCTATATGGTTCACCTTTAGAATATTCTAATTCATTTAGATTTACCTGTACACCTAAATCTAAATTATTAATAAAATTTTGTATGCTCTGCCCATTGATACCTAATTCATTTCCTATATGCTGTAAATTTTCCCAAAAACTAAATCCTCCTGGCATATTATATTTCCCCCTGCATTACATATCCTTGGACTTTATTATATTCATTTATCAAATCGCCCATCTGTGAACCTTGATCTCCAGAATTATTAGAAACAACAGTTGAGTTAGAACTTTTTATTTGATTCATAATTGTTGTTGATTGTGCTTTAATTGCTGTTACCGTATTAGAAACTGCTTCTTTTATTTTTTCTCCACTCTTATATTTAGCTTCTTCCATTTCTTTAAAAATACTAGATAAATTTTCCTTTGCTCTTTTTGTAAATGTATCTGCTCTATTTGATATCTCAGCAACTATGGGTAACTTCTGTTTTATAAATTCTTTTATTTCATCATCTGTAGCTAATTTATTATCTCTTATTTTCTTTAATGCCAATGCCATTCTAGAAACATATTCTGGTTTCGATATTTTTCCTTCTTTATACATGGATTCTAATTCTAAAAATTTTCGAGAGTTGATTGATATTTCATACAATCTTCCAGAATTTCTGAATGAGTGTCCAAATTTTTTATCAGATTCAATTTGGTTTTTTAGATTTGAAATATTTTCTATTGCCATTGAATCAGATCTAATCTTTCCTTTCAACTCTTTCACAGGAGCAATTAATTCTTGTTTTTTGGATTCGATTTTAGATTTAACAAAATCAGCAATATCCTTATTTGTTATATGCCCACGTTTTTTGTATTCTTTAATAAGATTTCCCATTCTAGCAGTATACTCAGTCTTGCTCATTTTTCCTTTCTTGAAATCATACTCAATACTCATAAGTCTAGTTGCGGGATCCAATGCTTGTTGATAAATGGGGTATTTGCGGATACCACCAAGCCACTTTCCCTCAAGGGATTTTGCTTTTTTATTCAATTCATCAAGTCTATTAATTGCTTTGGTATCTAAATCAATCTTTCCTTTCAACTCTTTTACAGGAGTAATCAATTCTTGTTTTTTGGATTCAATATCTTTCCCAGCTTGTTTCAATCTTCCTTTTATATTTAATCCTTCAAACTTAGATTTAACATTTTCAAATAGTTGTTTTCCAAACACTTCTCTTTCTTTAAATTTTAATTCTTTTCCACTTATATTTCCCATAGATTTAGCCAAAATATAAGTTAATGATTTTTCTAGATCAACATTTTTCATTTTTCCTTTTGATCCATCAAAGAAACTAAAAGATTCGGATAAGAATGATTTTATTTGATTTTTATTTGCGCCCATTGCTGTCAAATAAGAACCGTATAAAGCAATTGTGTTTTTTAGATCCGGACTTCCTTTTAAACTCCACTGACTTAATGGACCACCAGATTTCATATCAGTTGAGAATCTCTTAGAAATTTCTTCTATTCCTTTTCTGGTTCCTTTATCAACATCTGTTCCTTTTTTCAATTCTTCGAGTATATCAATGAATATTTTATTGCTTCCAGTAATATCTATATCTTGACGACTACTCTTTAATTTATTAAATATTGTTGATTGGAGTTCCTTCATAGATTTTGTTGAAGTTTCAGATTTTTCTATCTCACCCAATATTTCTTTTATTTCTTTATTGTATTTATATCTAAATAAAGTTTTTCCTATTATACCTTTTCTCTTTTCTTCTTTTTCAGATAATAATTCTTTCAAATTGGTTGTTGTTCTTTCTGACCTAATTCCCGCCTTAGCCGCAATAGAACTTATTTTATATTTTCCTTCCTGTTTTCCAAATTGTTTTAATAATTCTTGATTAACACCTAAAAGTTTGTTTCTATCTTCGGAATCTTGTTTGGCTCTTTTTATTTCTCTCTCAGCATCTTTTTCTGACTTGTGTTTCATATAATAAGCTAATCCTGCAACAGATCCACCAACTGCAAGAGCAATCAATGCTGGCCCACTCAACAACACTCCACCAGCAGCACTTATTCCCGATGTCACTGTTGATGCAATTCCACTCCCAGCGAACAGACCACCGATCCATCCACCAATAGTGGTTAATACTTTTTTACCGATCATTCCGGTTGCTATTGCACCACCAACACCAACTGCACCTGTTGCAACTAGAGCACCTTTGGATCCCAACAACGGTTTCAGTTTTTCAAATATAAATAGTAAACCACCACCAATAGCACCAATCTGAAGAACATTTAAAGCGGCTCCAATATCTTTAGTTGCCAAATAAGCAGCAATGCCCCCACTGATAGTAACCCATGATTTGGCCATTGGTGTATTTCCAAATATACTTTTCATAGAACCCATTACTTTATAAATTGCATATGCACCAATTCCACCCATAGCAACTCTAGATGCATCTGCTATTCTCTTTGGGAGTGCTTTGGTATTTTCTTTTATAGCTGTTAATAATTTATCTGCTTTTGATAACTTTTTTCCATCAGTTGTTTTTTCAACAAAATTAAATTTACGTGGTTTTCTTAATTTAAAATTAAATAAATTTTTTAATTTGCTTGGAGTGTCTGAAACTAAGGACAATAATTTCTTTGTATGTATTCCTGTCATTATTGCAGTTTCATTATATAGATCATCAAAAACTTTAAATTCTTTAATCCCTGTAAATTGACCAAGTAATCCCATGGCCCATATACTATTAATTGCAGTATATGCGATTGGATTTAATAAAGATAAACCTAAAAGAACACTATTTCCCATAACTGTTGGTTTAGAAAACCATTCTTTAGTTCTCTTTAAAACACCAATTTTTATTTTTGCATCTTCAGCTTTTCTCTTTTCTTCTTCTGTTAATATACTTTTTGTCTTTCTATTTTCATCATATTGAGGAGTGATAGTTCTTGATTTTTGCATAAAAGACACGAGCTTGGAGCTGACTGAAGCAATAGGAGAAACAACTTTCATTGTTGCAGCACCAAGTCTACTCGGACCTTTTTTAAATTTCAGTGTTTTTTCTTGTTCCAAATATTTTCTAATATCATCATATTCTTCGGGCTTGACTTTTAAACCAGGGATATTTGATTTCACCAATTCTTTTATATGTGAATCTATTGAGGACAAATGCATCAAACTATTATATTGAATCTGTAATTGTTTATTTCTTACTGATAATTCACTAAACGATTTTGTTCTGGACGTTTCAGATCCAAGAAAAAAACCTTTGATAGATTTAGGAATATTTCTTATAGAATCTAATAATCCAGATCCTTTTTTCTTTTCTTGTTTTTCACCAAATAAATATTTGGCTATTCCCATCATACCACTCGCAAGTGGAGTTATACCAGGAATTCTAGAAAACCATTCTTTATCTCTAATATCTTTTGATTTTTTTGGATACACTCTAGCCATCAAATCATAAAGCATTGATAGTTTATTATATTGATACATTCCAATGTCAACCAATGTTTCCATTGGTGTTGATTTCATTGATATTTCTTTAGAATATTTTAATCTTTTTCCAGGTAATAATAATTTTATTGGTGAATATAAAATCTTTCCAACTCTGTTTAATTGTTTAGCAATGGCCATGGAAAAACCGACAATATGATTTAATTGTTTTATAATTGGCAATCTAGCAGAAACGGCAATCATAGCAGTCTCATATCCACTTGCTAAATAATCAACAAACATAGGTTCCTTAGCACCAAAGAATTTTCCCATTGCTTTGTTTAACCAATATAATTGTTGAACAACTTGTGCAGTTAAGAATCCCTGAAATTCTGATCCAGATATCAATCCATTTTTCGCTCCAGGAATAATTAACCCAGGAGTCATCATTGCTTTCTTTAAAATAGATTGTCTAACAAACATACCAGACTGAGCTGTTAAATTTGTTCTAGCTGCAGTTGCAACAGCACTGAAATTTTCAGTTTGATCCATTGATGTTTTCTTTGGTAGTTCATTTATAGCATCATATATTTTATTTAAAGATTCCAACATTTGATTAGATGTTGTAGCTCTTTCTTTATCTATTTTTTTATTTACTATTTTATCTTTTGATTTTAATAATATATCTTTAAGATCCGAAAATTTATTTCCAACATCTATAATAGATTCATTTATTTCTCCGAGTTTATTGGCTATAAAGTCACCAAATGGATATTTATTATTTTTTGCAATTAACCGTTTAAATGAAGTTGGGCCAGATAATTTATTTCTTCTGATTTCAAACATCTCATTTAAATTAAAAGTTTGAGATTTTTCTATCTTATCCAAACCAGATGTCTCATATCTCTTGACAATTGGTTTTTCTATTTTGAGATTAGTTACAGTTTTTCTTCTTCCTGGTCTTTTTGTAGATTTGCTTACTTTTAATTCTTCAAATTTATCAGTTAATTTTCCAAGTTTATTTTCAAATTCATCTTGATCTATATCTGACTTGGAAATGTTATCTAATTCTTTATCATATTCATCTATTTTTTTCTTTTTAAATATATAATCACTAGCTTTCCTTTTTAACATCAAAACAGAATTTTTTAATTTTGGTACATATTTCTGTATACCTTTTTCTAGGAAATGTGCAATTAAAGGACTTCCACCAGAAAGAATTGTGGCCGCAATTCTTGCTTCTTCTATTTCAGCTTCTTCATCTACAGTTTCATAGACATCAGAAATAGCTGCACTTAATTTAGATGTTGCATAAGATATTTTTTTGAACACACCTTTATTCTTGGAATCAAAAATAATATCATCATTTCCACCGATATCATTGATATTGTTGTTAATATCGATAAAATCTAAATCATCATTGGCCATTGATTTCTCCCTTATAAACACAATTTAAGCTAGTTATTTGTTTTTGTTCTGTGTTCTTTTTATGAGAAATATAACTACATATATACTCTATTGAGTTTAAAAGTTATTCTTTTTTAAACTCATATTTTTTCAAGTGAAAGGTGGTGAAGAATAAATGAGTTTCAGAGAAACAGCAATAAAGCTGTTGAGTCAGATCCATGGAATCACATTAGATTCCGCAAGGATCATGGCTGCGGCAGCCGTGGTTGCTAGTTTAATCAATGTGTTAAGCGTATATGCAACAGGAACACTTGCGTATGCGACAATCGCATTGATCATGTATCTCCTTTCTCTGTTAATCGATGGTATCAATGCATTGTTATCATCGACAACTGCGGAATCTTTTCCGCAGTTCGAGGAGGAGGCCATGTCAACTTGATATGATCTAGGATCATATCAACTTCTTTCCAGTTTAATACTGGATGACAAAGAGTGGGAATGGTTATATAACCACTATAAATAAAAATGACCCGTTGTCAGGTGGCGTTAGCACTGCGAAGAATAAACTTCGTTATCAAATTCGTATGAGCAAACATACGATACCAAAATATGCACTCGTCCGGTAGGGGGTACGAGTTTAAAAAAGACCCCCCAACCTTTTGTCCCGTCTTAGTTGACGGGTTGTTGCTTACCCCGAGCAAGCGTAAAACAACAATGGGATTTCGGGAAAGGGAAGTTCCCTACCAACTTCCCTTTCCAACCACACAAAATATCACAGGAGGGAAAATGAAAGAATTCACACTGGTAAATGTACTAAAAGAAATAAAACAAGAAGCGAAATCAAAAGCTATAGCATTATTGATTGTGGCAGGAGTTGCCACAGTTATCGAATATTTTTTCGGGGATGAAGAAGAATTTTAAATTCTTCTTCTTTCTTTTTTTGTTTTAAAATAATACATATATTAATTTAATGAAGTCCAATTTTTTATTTTATTTTTTAGGAGGGTTTTTATGGTAGGAGAAAAGGAAACAATCACAAAAGAAGTTTTTGACCTGTTGAAAGATCCAAAAACCAACAGACTCAAACTCAGCAAAGTGAGAGAAGCCCTGGTGAATATTGCCAGGGAAGACGTGCTAGAAAGATACTACTCTTTCAACAACATCGACATTGACAGAGTGAACGGTGTTGCTGAAGAGATTGCAAAGAAGTATCATGAGATGAATCCGGATATTGACCAGATCGAAGTTGCAAAGAAGATCGTGGATGACTTTTGCAACAATGAGTTTGGTTTGAGTTAAAAAAATATATGGGCTTTAAGCCCATTTTTTTCTAATTTAAAAACAAGGAGTTAACAAATGGTTGCTGGAAAAAACAAAATTATAGGAAAGCTTAAGAATTTCAAAAGATATTACACCGCAATGTCAATAGATACCAAAATAAATATATTGGATAAAATGTTAGATTTAACAATGAAAAGAATAAATGATCATATGAAAAAACAAAATCATGTTTCAAAGCATATTATTTTCTCTGATGATATAGCATCAAAAGTAATATTGAAAAAATTAACATTGATTGATGAAAAAATAATGTGCAATATTTTAGGAAAAGGTATTAATAGTCCGGACATAACAAATCCAATCATGTATCTAAAAAAACATTTCAGAAATATATGGGGAACATTTGAATATACAATATCAAATTCAGATATTGAAGAATCAGAAAAGTTTTTAAAAGATTCTAAATTTGGCGCATCTGGCAGCATACTATCACAATACTATAATATATTCAAAAAAATAAGTGAAAAAAAATATATTCAACATATAATAATTTGTGATTTTTCAAAAGAATTATTTGGTGGATGTGATTATCATAAAAACAAAAATGCAGAAGTTTATGAAAATATAATAAAAAATAGCATACCGTCATATATAGAATCAATCGATTCAGTTTCAACTTATTTTGGATTAACTGTTTGGTTTCCTTATCTTGGAGTTGACGTATTAAGAGAAATTGAAAATTTCACAATGGATCAATTGTTTCATGATGGAGTAGGAGAATATCCTATAAGAAGAATTGCAAAAGATATAAATGTTCCAGGTGAAATTAAAATTGAAGAAAAAGAAGTTATTAACTTGGTGTGTTAAGTTTGAAAGACCCAGGGGTTATTTGTCCTGGGTCTTTTTTATGTTTAAACTTTCCAATAGTTTTTTTGCAAAAGAAACAAACATATTTTCTTTAATTATTTTTTTTGTCTTGGTTTCATGTGGTGTTTCATATACAGCTATCCCACCACCAGAACTTTCCATTCCAATCATTTTTTTAAATATTCCCATGGTGTATGCATAGTAAGAATCTTTCTTTAATTTATTTCTTTTTTTATTTGCTTCTTTTTTTGCACGTTCCCAATATTTTTCTGCTTTTTCTTTAGATATTCCAGCTTTTTTAGCCATCGATATCAAACTTTGTTTAGGCATGCATTACCTCCATTTTATCTTTAATTAACAATTCAGAATCAAATAATCTAGCAGGTGAAACTTTGCAAGGTGCAAAGCCGGGTGTCATAACTATATCAACTTTCCTCAATGCAGCCTCTACAAGCTCCGAACAAAACCATTTGTTTCGTTCATGTATCCTGCCTATCCAAATAGTATATCCGAATACTCCCCAGTAATCATAGCCTTTTCCTTCTTGCGTTAAAAGCCACTCCCATACTATCTTCGATTGTTGCTCAGTTATTCCTTTGATAGGAACCACATATGCTGTGTATGGTGTTGGAAAAGTCATCCATGTAATTTCCCTGACTCCTATGAATGGCATAGCTTCTATTTTTGAGTCTCCGAGCTTAAGAGCAATATGAGTTATAGGGGAAAATGTTCTACTTTTCACCATCCAATCGTATTTGGTTTGACCTTCATATGCAACTACTTGTAAAAATGGCATGGTGTTATCCTTCTAGAGCAGAAAGTCTCTGCTCAAGACAACTAATGCATGCCATCATTTCTTTTATCTTGGCGATATTAAGGACTGACAGCATCTGATAGGATACCGTCTCTGCTTGACATTGGTCATCACAAACGACAAACTGTGGATAGTAGCAATTTAATTCTTCGGCGATTAAACCTACTGACTGCTGTTCAGAAATACAGTCGTTAACACAGCCATAATAGGATCGCGGGTTAATACAAGAATAGTTACTTAGATCTAAATTTGCATCTTCTATACATGTTTTATACCGACAGGATGATGTAAATCGTTTTAAAGCTCCTCCAGAATACCAATGCACTGGTGTCCCAGATGTGGTAGGTTCAACTCCCATGAAAGGAACACAAAAACTTCCGTCACTCTTAACCGCCATAGTATTACACCCGTTGGTGTTATATAATGCAAGTGTACTCGTTGCTGAGTCTATTGACCCAGCTTTAACGTATAGCCCGTACCCACTAGTATTTGAATTACACATAATTGCCATGTATGCAGCAATATTTTCCAAAACCTCGAATTTATAGGCAGGAGCAGTAGTCCCAATGCCTACACATCCCTTTCGCACAGTCATGGTAGTATCCATTGCTCCGCAACATAATGAAAGGATTCGAACAGCGCCGTGCTCTGCTCCGGCGGTATTATTCATTATACATGCAGAAATCTGCCCATATGTTTGGTCAACAGAACCAGAATCCCTCATAATAAAGTCAATACACTGTGCACTTCCGGCAGAAGTACATTGATTATACATTGCCATACTGGTTCCGTAGACAGTTAAAGAACCGTATGAACAAGTAGTGCCAACACTAGTATTTCCAGAAGAATTGACAGCGAGGTCCACTGTGGATTCATTCCTAGAAAATGCAAACTGACTACCGGCTAGATTCATAGGGATATAAGCGCTTGTGAATCTATCATAACTAATAATTGGATATATGCTGGCTGGACTAATCTCAATTCCCGCATTTCCACCATTTGAGACAACAAACTGTCTAGATGGATTGGTTATGCCAACACCTACTTTTCCATCTTGTAACATTACCATCTGCTGACAAGCAACACTTGTGTTTCCTATAAAATGGAATACTTTATCATCAGCATTAGCATCAGATGTAACTTTAAGAGCAGTCGCTGCAGATCCTACTATTCCACACACGTCAAGTGTGGCGGCTGGAGACGAGGTGTTAACGCCAACATTTCCACCTTGGCTCACGGTAAGTCTTCTAACCCATCCACCAGTAGCTGTTGACATATGAAGGTCATGATTAGTAGCATCGACAAACACAGAAGTCCAGGCACTTGCACCATCTCGTAAAAGTATGTGTCCATAATTCACAGAGGGTGCATCGTTTATGTCCAGTTTTGCAGCAGGAGTTGCCGTCCCGATGCCCACTTTACCAACAGAATCTACTGACATAAATGTTGACCAAGCTGTGCTATTTGTGAATTTGGCTACATTCCCGCTGGAATACCAACCCCATATAAGTTTTGTTTCTGAATCTCTGTCTTCAAAATAATTTCCCCCGGTCACACCAGAAGATAAGGATGCTCCAATTGTTTCCAGTATATAACCAGTTCTTGGGGTGGATGTGCCGATTCCAACTTTTCCTATATTATCCACGTATAAATCTGGTGGTCCTTGCGCGCCAAAAACAGCTGCTCCCGTGGTAATCCCAACACCATCATAGCCGCTCAACAATAATACATTTCCGCCAGTGGTTCCTGTAGATGTCCCTCTCCACGCACCGACATAGGAAGATGCTGTCCCCGCGTCTCCAAACGCTATACCACCTGTTGCGGTTGCTTTAATTGCACCATTGACTTCCAAATTTACTCCGGGAGTTGATGTGCCGATGCCGACATTGCCATAGTTTGTGAAGTGCATCCTGGTCTGTAGGACTCCATCATTATCAGTTACTCTGATTTGGAACGGATAATTGGCACTACCGGCTCGATATGATTTCAAGGCAGCAGTCGTGTAGGTGTTAGCTGTGTCAAAAAGATTATATGCCAACTGTACACCAGTATCATCCGTGGACCCACCAACATTAGTTAAAAGTAGCGGTGTTGTCGTAGACCCTGCTGATGTATCAACCACCTCAAGTTTCTTTGTAGGGTTTTCCGTCCCGATGCCGACATTGCCATCTGAATCAATCCTTACTCTTTCAGCCATAGCCCCTGCACCGTGTGTTCTTGTTGCTAATGCAATCGCTGTTCCATATTCTCCATCTACTGCGTTCTCTTTCAAGAAAGAAATTCCTGAACCTGTTGTGTATGATCCACCGCTTGTATAGATAAACTTCTGGACAATACCTGATGCAGGATTCGCATTATAAGCATCGGTTGATGTTATGTAAATTTGTGTTGCTTGCGTAGTTCCCAATATGTCTGCTGCGCCGACAATTTCTAAATTATTTGTGGGCGAATCCGTCCCGATGCCGACATTGCCGCCATTAGGATTGATGGCTAGCGTCCTTCCTGATACATTTGCTATTCCGGCCTCGGCTCTAGTCTGCGTCTGCAGTACAATGCCCCCAGCGCCAGTGTTGTGCTCGCTGATTTTCAGCTGCTGTGCTGCTGCGATAATTTCGATGGTTGCCAAATGCACATTCCCGGCATCGACATGCAGCGTCCCTTCTGGCGCAGCCGTCCCAATGCCAACATTTCCACCCAAAGGCTGGACTATCAAGTCTGCTGTGCCTGAAATTGTTGAGTTAATGCCTTGTATTGTTGGTTTCCCCGTTGTGCCTGACCCGAGTGATACATATTCGTTTGACCCGCTTCTAGCCATCACAGCGTAATTTCCAGCTGCCGGAGCAGTAGAACGCAGACCATCACCAACCACGTCTAGAGAATATACTGGGGATGATGTTCCAATGCCAACAAAACCGTCGTTATGTAAAACTAGCTGATTTGCATTCGCAGCTGTAGCCGAATAAGTAGACAAAACTAGATTGGTTGGAACATAGGTTCCAGTCACACCATCCTGGACCGCGATTATTTCTGCACCATATTGTTCTGCAGGAGTAGCAGTAGCTCCCAAGAATTGGATGTTTCCTAAAGCTGTTCCATCAGTTGTTTGTGCAAGTGTGCCTATAGTGTTAGATAACGACTTGGACATCATCAAGACAGGAAACTTTGTAGCTGTCGATGTTGAGTATCCTCTTATGCCTGCAATTGCCCAGTCGTTACTTTTCGTGATTGTTAAGTTATCTCCGGGGGCTGTCGTCCCTATACCGACATTACCAGAACCAAGCATAGTAGCAACAACAGAGTTGGCTATAGTTTGTCCAGCTTTGCGTACTCTGAAAGTCATACTTCCAGTTTCAGAACCATCGGTTGTTACTGTTTGATTAGAATAGATAGTTCCATATACTTCTTCATTATTCGAAGCGTCTCTTCCAATGAATTCTACTCTTCCAACCTCGCTGGCAGAAGTAGAATTTGATGATAAATTTAAAATACCTCGTTTATAAGCTACATTGCCGCCCCTGATATCAAGAGTGGCATTATCATTAGTTGAACTAATAAGCCCACTAGAAACCACATGTAAAACAGTTTCCGGAGCAGAGGTGCCAATACCAACTGAGCAACTGGTACAAATATATCCGCCAGAAATGCCCCACACACTGTTAGGATTAGTTACAGGAACCCAGTTAGTTCCGTTATAAGAAAGAATACAACCAGAAACTTGACCAGTTGTATCTACATTACCAAGATCATCAAGAACAGATCCAGTTTTGCTAACATCTACCCAAGCGTGATTATGAGATGCAGCTGCAAAATCAGTTGGATCACACCCACACAATGAATCAGCATCCACATCTGATAAATTAATAATATTTGTCCCATCAGTTATACAACTAGAAGGAATAAATAAAATATCAGTATCTATAATTCCAGCAGGTTTACCATCGTTTAAAACTAATGGTTTTTTATTAGCCATTTATCATTCCCCCTTTGATTTTCCTTCTGCTTTTGCTTCATCTTCCATTTTCTTTAATCTGGTATAATAATCCCGGATGCCTTCAGTAGGACTCAAATGGTCTCTAGATATCTTCATGGCCAGCAATGGATTATCAGTATGTTCCATTTCAACTTTAATTCCCATCAATAATTCTTTCATATCAACATCTGATGTTTTTAAATTATCTTTATTTGAATATCCTTCTTTTAATAAAAAATTAACAAACATAGTTGCTAAAGAATAAACTGTCTTTTCAAATTCTTTAACATCAATATTATTTTTTTCACAATAATTATGCAACACATTATCATCTGGATATTGGTTTAATAATAAAAATTTTATTGCTTGTTTTTGAATATCTGTGAATTTAAAATATTTATCTTCGGATTTATTTTCACTTTCTAATAATAAATTATGAGCTAAATTTCTCAAATCCATAATTGTTCACTCCATGAATTCATTTATTTTTGTTCACCAATACATCAGGAATCTAATCCATAAGGATATATAAATTTTGTAGATCCAGTTGGAGCATTTCCAGTTGTGAAAGTGACTTTTGTATAGTTTCCTAATATTGAGAGAGTATAATTTGTATTAGGTATTTCTATATTATTATTTATTATTTTAATTAAATTATTTAAAACTAATTGTGTCATGGTGAATTCTAATTGTTCACCATCACCTACAAATTCATCTAATTTAATATCAATTAAAGTATCTAAATTAACAATTTCTTTTTTACCATTATTTAAAATAACTATTTGCATTTCTAACTCCTTTTGTTTGATTTTTTAGGACTTTTAATCTACATATATAATATCTTGGCATCTGAAAATGGATGCCAAAAATTTTAAATTAATTGAGGAGGGAATATGAAAAAATGGAAAAATATTTTAATTTTTCTAGTGTGGATGTGGTTTCTCTATTATGTGTGTGCTGGAACCGTGACAGTTCCAGTAAATTGGAAAATAGATACAATTGAAACAATAAATAATAAAATATTTATTGAATCATGGAAGGCAATAGCAATAAGGTGCTTTATTGTTATTGTTATTGCAATAACAATAAATTCAATTTATAAAAGACTCAGCAACCACTGAGTCTTTTTTTATGGCAATCTAAATGATCTAGTATATCCCGTTAATAAATAATTAGACCATACATAATCCCCAGATTTAGAGATAGCTTTTATACGAAGATCATTTGTATCGAGAGGGTTGAACCCACCTGGAATGATTGGGGATGCATCAAATATAATTGGAATATTTGGTGATGATGTAGTTTTAATGAGAGATTCTCGATAATATAATTCATATATATCAACCTTATCATCAAAATTACATTTTATTTTAGATTTGTGTGTCGAGACCGCCGTATCATATTTATAAGATAAATTAAATCGAGATGTAATAGTGCCTTCTTCTTTACTACTCGTGCTAATCCTAACAGGATCTGGAATTATTGCCATTATTAAATTATGTAAATCAGAATATTGCCCAGCCCCACCTTCATTTGCTGCTCTTATTTTTAAAAGCCAATCCCCTATTATGGAACCATAATTCATATTATATTTATTATCTCGTGTTTGATGCGTTATCATGGTTATATTATGATTATCTGTCAATAAAATTTCGTAATATGTTGAATTTTCAACAGCATCCCATGTTATTTCAAATTTCTGATCAACCACATTTCTAAATATTTCCACATTTTCAACTTTAGCTGGCAAAGTTCTAAGAAAAACAGGAGCACTTCTTGGGGATTCTGTTCCATCTTCATATATAACACTGCAACTTGATATATATGATTGTCCAGGTATTAAATTTTCCACATGATATATAAAAGAACTCCAATCATTTGAGGTTATGTTTATTGGTAATTCATTATCCAAATAAAACATAATATAAGATATATCTCCAGCAGTAATAATTGAATCAAATAATATCCACACACTGGATTCATCAGCACCAATTACTTTAAAAAATGGAGTAGATGAATATGTAACAATATAAATTTTAACACGTTTGCTAACTTCTCCTCCACCTTTAAATTCAAATTCAAATAAATATGGAGTATTTGGTTCCAGTCCCAATATTTGGGTTTCTAATAAATTAGGATCTTCCATTTTTATTAATTCGGAATTTATATAAATGTTTAAAAATTCGGTATCTAAACAAAGTGAAGGTTTCCATTTTATTAATGCACTAACAGATAGTGGTATTACTTCTACTTGTGGAGTATCTAATAAAAATTCAAGGTTAGCTTCAGATTCGTCACTATCGTCATCGCCCTCTTTATATTCTTTAATTTTATTTTTTTTCTTGTCATCATTATTTTTAAGATCCTCGACATCCACAAAAATAGTATTTCCAGTATTAGAACTTGCAACCCAATTATTATTCAAATAATAGTCATAATTTTCGTATAAATCTCCCCACGGTCTTGGTATTATTTCATATATCAAATTGTCGTTGAAAGTAACATCAATTGGTTCGCCGGGTCCACTTACATGGAGTGTCTGCAAATCTCCTGTCCAAAAATAATAGGAATAATTTCCAGGCAATAAGTAGTATCCACTCCATGTCGCAACACCATATTCACTACTACTTAACCCAAATACTGTCCAATTTCCAAATATGTTGATAGTTAAAGAACCAACTTGATTTGGTGGGAGTCCCGATTTAGTTATAGTAACTGATTCGTGTCCCCATATAAAACTTCCTTCTGAAACAGGAACAGTACTTATACAATCTCCCCAATCTATGGTTTTTAAAAGCCTAGTTGCCCATACTCCATCAATTAATTCTTGTTTCCATATTTGGGGAGCAGTCAATTTTACAATATAATCTGTATCGCTCAATTTAATCCAATTTTTGTAATCTGGATGTAATCGATCATACTCATAAACTCTAATTTTTCCATATACGGCCATTTTATTCCACCTATATAAAATTATTGGTATATTCATTAGGGACAATTACAGTCCCTTCATATATACTAACATAACCAAGATCATATTCTGAAGTAATTGGTTTACACATAATTTCTATAAAATATTCCCCAGGTGGGAGATTATAAATAAAAAATTTTCCACTATATATTGCAACATCTGAATCCTTTTTTATTCCATTAATAAATATATCAAAAGTATACGTATTTTGCAATATCGGATCAACAGCAATATGTACATATTTTCTCGTGGCCTCTACCACATCTAATTCATAATTTTTATTAGCACCTTTTACATATATATATTGTGATATACTGTTGGTAGAAAACCAACCAGGAGTTTTTGGATTTCCAGGATCCACAAATCTAACATAAAAATTTTTTGTTGTAAATATTTCAGACAAATAAGCATTATCTCGTAGTATTGTATTGGTTCCGTAAACATAACCAAGGGAAGTCTGAAATCCGGTGTCTAAGTTATATCCCTCAGTTTCCCATGTTGCTTCAACATACCCTTGATGTGTGGGATTTTGTTTTATCTCCAAATTAATAAATCTTGGGTTTGTGGTTACCAGCTGTGTCTTTATTTCACTCCAGTTCGAATCTGATGTAGATTCCTTTACTGATATTCCAACTTCATATTCTATTCCACCCTGCAATAAATTTTCATAATAATATGTTGCTGGAGATACACTGTGGCTTGTTTCGGAATATAATTTTTGATTTAAATACCATCGGACATTATAATTGCTATATGTACTACTAACGGAACATAAAATATCATTTTCATATGGTACCGCACTTTGAATGGAAAATAATGTTGGCTTACTCTGAGGCAATATGTCTGTGACAGATCTAACTATAATTTTGTTTCCATTATCTTCATAATATTCATCTATTTGATATTCTCCATATTTGTTGACATCAAATATTAATCTAGGCGAACCATCTGTAAAATATTCGGTTGAATCTATGGTTATATCATATTTATAACTGTTATTTTCTTCGCCCCATACCAAATATCTATATTCTCCATCATCATATAGTATAATCTCATCGTCTCCTAATAATTTCAATGTTTTTGTTGTTACGATATTACTCCATGGGCTATACACATCACCAGATAAATTAATTGATCTTACTTTGATAACATATTCAGTATTTAGATCTACAGTCAATTCATACCCAACATCATCACTATATGCCACACTTCCATTATAATTTATTTCATATCGATAAACATTTGTAGGACTATTCCATGAAAGAAGAATATTTGTTGAGGATACTCCTCTGACATCTAAATTTGTAGGAGTCCCATATATTGTGAATTCTTTGTATTCACTAAACGAACTTGATGATTCACTATTGTTTGTTGCAGTTATCATTACATTATAAAATTTATTTCTATCTAAATTTTCCAGTGCATATGTATTATTTTCTGTTTCATATGTATCTGTAATCCCATCATAAATAATTTTTAAAATATATTTTGTTGCGCCAGAAACAACATCCCAATTAAATTCCACAAAATTATCTATACCATCATCTGACACATCAACAGTAAATCCAGTTATATTGTTAAGTGATGTTGTGATAGAAATATTAATACTATCATCACCTTCCCCACTTAAATTTACACCTTTAACTTTTAATAAATAATCAGTATTTCCAATTAAATTTGTTATTGTATAATAATTATTTTCTATTTCGTCGGGATACCAACTATCGTTTAACGCAACCTTATAATGCGTTGCAGTCTTCAATGGATCCCACCCAAGAATTAAATAATCATTACCTATTTCGGATACCTCAACATTCAATGGAGCTTCCATTAAAGTAGAAACAGTTATAAAAGATTTCAGAGTTTCACTATCATTTTTATTACTATTTACCTCTACAGTATAAAATTCATCCGGTAATAAATCAGATATAGATATCCCCAAATCAGTTATTTTATAAGCATATAAATTTCCATTTAAATAAACACTGTAACTATCAACATTTAAATCTTCATCCCATGATATATCCATACTATTTTTTGTTGTATTGGAAGCAACTAAATTTGTTGGAGAAGAATGGGAATACACAAATAAACTGAGTGAATAAAAACTTTCATAATTAGAATCTAAACTGGTGACCTTTATTTCATTAAATGTGCCTTCGACCAATACTAACTCTGCACTGTTGGTATTCACTTGAATAGGACCATCTTCATTTAAGTATATTTTATAATATGGAACCCCCATATCTGCCCATTCAATTTCGATAGATGTTGGAGTAAATGATTTTATTTTTAATTGTAATGGGGGGTTTGGTCTATTCCAATTTGTTTTAATTATTTTGCACAATGTAGAATCCCCAGAATCGTTAACTGCAACAACATAAATAATACTTAAAGAATTATAATTTCTACCATCAATATCTATAGTTAAATTTGAAGTTGTTCCTAACAATTGAGAATCTGAATATATTTTATAAGATGAGGCACCGTTAACAGCACTCCACTCAATATGCATTATGTTATTTATAAAATATTTTTCTATATTTTCTGTTGCTTCTGGAATTGTTAATTGATTTATATTAGCCCAATCACTTTCTCCAAATCCATTGAATGCTTTGACATAAAAATCATATTCATTTCCACCACCCAATCCCAATATTTCTATTTCTGTTTCTGGAGTTGCGGTATATTCAACATCATCGATTTTTATTTTATATCCCCATGGTCTTCCATTGGATGGATCCCATTGTATATTACTATTATATGGCTCCGTTGAATCTGAAATTAAATTTCCAGGTATATTTGGAATTGGTTCGTTTCCGCCAAAACTTATAGGAAGTGGTAATTTTGAACCATTTACAAATGCAATTAAATTTTTCATTTATATATCATCCTCAACTTATAAAATATGGTTCGCCAATATTCAAATGTATTCTGCTATTGACATTAGTAGTGAAACCCAAATATAAACTTACCTTCCCAGAACTAGTTGGTGCTATATCGGTTATATCCCCAGAATCACTAAGATAAATAATTTTATTACATCCCAGTGCATGTATAATATCTATTGATCCGCAACTTATAATTTTTATTTCATCTGTTCCGTTTCCTGTTATACCATCCCCAATATACATCCCAATGACATTATATTTATTATCCACTGTGGTATTGCTTGCCTTAACAGCATACCCATTATTATCTATAGATATTAAATTATATTGACTTATAGTTTCACCAGATTTGAGAACATACCCTGGAACAATTCTATTTAAATCCAAAATCAACCCGGAGTTTCCTAATGCATCAATCAATGATCCATTCGGAATCATCAAAACATCAGTTGATTTTAACTCTTCAAATTCTCCACCATATAGAATTAACGGTTTTTTATCGGCCATTTATTCCTCCAGAATATAAACACAAAATATTCTTGTTATTTATTTTTGTTCAAAAAAAAATAATAAATGAAATTGATGAAAAAGGGATAGATCAAATATTAATCTATCCCGTATATGAAAGAAATTAATCTAAGAGTTGAAGAGTTGATTTGAGAAGCTGTCTACAATTCTTATTTCCTATTGCAACAGCAGCAATTTCAGATGGAATATATAATTCCTGGAATGTGAAACTTCTATCAGAATATTGTGAACCGACATTCATTTTATCATATGTATTTGCCATTGTTTGAATAGTATCCCTAACCTGTGGATATTGAATGAGGCTATATAATTTATTTGAATTTGTAAATGCATTGTATACAATAGTATAAAGAACATCAAAGCATAATTCAAGTTTATCTTCCATGGACGAATTATTATCGGATAAAAATCTATATAACGCTGTTTTATGTTTTGTTGAATACATTTTCAGCACCGAGGTATATACTGTATTTATTTCCTTGGGTGTTATTAATTTTTTATCAACTTCTTTTAATGTCTTTAAATAATATTTTATAATAACGTTTTTAATATCAACTTTGTTTTGTGGTGTTAATGTTTTCCCAGTGAATAATTTATATTGATTTTCAAAGAATTTGCCATAAAAATCAACAAAGAAATTTCCCCAAACTTTATAAAAATCATTTAATTCATTTGCAGCTGCGTAATGCATCAATTCATGAAAAACTGTATATGCCATATTCTCATCTTTTATCCAGCTAAAAATATTGGCTTCGTTTGTTAAAATTAAATAAACTTTATTATCTGTGGACATATAATATGCAAAAACAAATCTCTTCTCTGCATCAGTCTTTATCATCAATTCATCCAAGATAAAATAATAAACTTTTGATAATGCAGCTCTAAAAAATCCTTTATTTAAAACAACCGGAATAATAACATTTTCATTTAATAATTTTTCTGCTAATGGAGAAACACTTTTAAATGAAGACACGTTAATTGCTTTAAGAATAAATTTTTTCAATTTATCAGAAGTATATCCTTCTAATTCTCCTTGAAATAATTTAACTGGTTGAAGATCACCATAATTAAAAAGGAAACTTTCCCTTAAAACTGGGGTTCCAAAAAAATCTTCCATTAAAATCCTCCACTATTTAAACAGTTTATCGATTGTATCTATATCTATATTATCTGGATCATCTTCTGTATTGACTTCCGTATTATTTATTGTTTCAATATCAGCTTCACCATTGGCAAACATTTTATTCATGAACTGTATTTCTTCTATTGTTAAATTTGCATCCTCAAGTAGATTGAAACAATAAACATAACAACCCAAACCAAGTGCCATAACCAAATCATCCAAAGTCCTATTTCCATGTTTTATTTTATCATTAGAATTAGATCTAACCAAACCTAATAATTGCAATCCCAATTCCTGACATCTAATTTCTTTATATTTATCTTTCACATATGAGAGCATAGAATCAATAATTAATGGTCTGGTAAAAGGAGTTGTGGCTATACCAGCTCTTTTGGTTTCTTTATTTTTGTTATCCTTTGTATAATAAATCTTTTTTTCATACTTTGGAATAATGGTCAATTCTTCTATAACATGGTCACCATAGCTATTATTTTCAATAATTAAATATGATGTCAAATAAATATCTGATAATTTTTTAACCAATTCAGCAAGAAACTGAACTCTTAAATTTCCAGTATAAGAAGCACATATTTTTAAAGAAAACCTATCCAATACTAATATTGCTGATTTACATGCCCCTGCTTCGGATGCAGTATCAACACATATCATATATTTTTTTATCGGGTTAAAATCTTCAAATATTTTTACTTCAACTTCTAGTTTGGGAATTAAAACATCTTCTTCCCTTTTCAATTCTAATTCTATTTTTCTTAAATCATATTTTGGGAAATTTTTATCATCTTGTAACCACATCTGAATATCTTTATTAAATATTGAATCTGATGATGAAATAAATTTCATCTCAAGTTCTTGATCTATTTTATCCTGATCCCAATTTGCCAATTCACATTGGTGTTGATACCATTCGTTGTTTAATCCTTCTATATCTCTCCAGTAAATCTCAACAAGTTTATATGCATTTTTTCCAACCTTAGAGTTGGAATACATATCGAAATACCATTTTCCAATTCCAACTGTTTTATTTGGAGTTGATATGATAAAAATTCCATATGGAATTCCATTTGCTTTAGCAACTTGTTGATTTTTTGAAACAGCTGGAATCATCCCAGTATATGCATCATTTATATAGTCAATAAATGCAGCTTCATCTATAACCAAAATTGTTATAGATTTTCCTCTCAAGCACGCGGTTGGTTTATGAGCATTGACACATGATGCAACAACTCTAGATCCATTCGTTAATTGAATATCCTGTTCCAATTGTTTCTTGAATTTTGGTCTTATCCATTCTGGGAGATTAGCTATCATTTCTTTTATTTTTTTAACAAAATCAGTCGCTTCTGGTCCATCCTTAGATATGACACCCACAGTGACATTTGAATACAGTACTATACAGGAAACTATGATTGCCTGAACAATTGTTGAAATTCCAATTTGTCTAGATTTTATAAATAAAAGATTGTGTAAATTTGTAAAATCATCTATAACTTCGAACTGTCTTTTGTATGGTTGAAATTTGACAGCACCACCTGGCAATTCTAGATATATATTATCAGATATAAATTTTTTTAAATCTTGTCTATATTCAAATATCTTTTTTATCTTTTCATTGTTTGTCATCCTGTTTGTGTTGTCCCTTTCTCTTTATAATTTACGTTTGCTCTGTGCAATTTCATTATATTTCTCTGATACCATCCTTCGGTATTTAATTTTCCAACCATAGAAACAAATGATTCTAATAAATACATCCCAATTAATTCTTGTTTTTGGGCATTATCATCTGTCGGATTCCAATATACAACATATCCAGGAATTAATTTATCCCAATCTATGTATCCATGGTGATCAAATAATAATTCATTATTCTTTTTGAATTGTTTAAAAAACCAATTCTTGGTGTAATAATCTGTTTGATCAAATCCAGTGTGCTCGATATATAAATTAAATCTATCTGCTTTTTTAAATAAAGCAGGAACTGGAATTTTTGCAATCTTATCCTCAAAACAAGCATCTTCAATTAATTTATCTAAATTATTATCAAAAACTTTATAAATATCATCAGTTGGTTTACTCACGAAATGATAATGATATGGATTTATTAACGAATAAGCCATTCTATCATCTCTAAATCCAAGGTCAGTAAACCCATAAAATTTATTATCCACATTTGCATCTGCATTCCATGATATGATATCCTGCCCATTGCTGCTATCAATATTGCTCTGTCTATGGGTGACTGTTGAAATTCTGATATGTTCTTTATTGAATTTAGAAGGACAAAATATTTTACATTTAGAATCTTTATCATCGGTGAACCAGCAATATGCAGCAGATTCTTTATATATTGAAAAATAATAATCTAAATATCTGATTGACCTATAAAAACTCATTGGTGGAATTATAACTTGTTTAATTTTTTCAGAATTAATTGTTCCATTTCCTTCAAATTCAACATTTGATTTTTCACCAATATCCTTAATAATTTCATTAATTTTTTTTTCTTCAAATATTCTGTTGAGTGGCATAGTGGAATTATAATATGCCTTTAGGGGAATTGCATAAATAACATATGGGAGCATATATCTTGAAGAAGCTTTATCTCCCTCAAGTGCAACTGCTTTTGACATAGACTTAGAATCTAATGTTATCAATTTCATTTCTTTTTGTTTTCTAGAATTTTGTTTGCTAGAAAAATAATATTCTAATTTTATATCAAATATTGGTCTAGTTCTAAATTCTTCTTGAAATAATTTAACAACTTCATGAAGAATATCAAAATGTAATTTATAAATAGTATACGGAGCACTTGGGTTTCTAAATATAGTTATATCGGTGAGATATTTTCCATAATCTATTTTATCAACTATACACTCAATATCTATTCCAAATGCGCCTTTAATATCCTGCATTGTATCTCCTTAAATAGTTTCCATCATTAGTCCCTGATAAAAGCCTTCCAGATGATTCTTAAAATAAAAAGATCTATTTATATCCATTGTCTTGAAATTTATTTTATCTGGTTGTTTAATTTTAATTTTGTCAGTATTCAATATAAATAAATATGATTCATCATCCTGTGGTATAGCAAATAATTTCCAGTTATCACAATTAAAATAATCTTTTCTCATAATATTTAATGTTTTTGATATCACATTCAATTTTAAAGTTAATATTTTTTTAGAATATTTACCAACAAATTCTTCTAACCCAATTGTTTTTTGTGGTATTCCTTTTATAATAACTTTATTATCAACGAACATCATGTAGGCTTGCTTTCTAGTATATGATCTTATAATGACATCGAATTTTTCTCTCAATTCTGGTTGGAATTCTAGATTATCTTTTTCTATAAATTTTTTTATTGCAAGACCATCTCTCTCCACCATTATAATATCATCAATCAATATATTATTTAAATTGACAAAATTGGTTATTATTTTTTTAGTGAATGACTGACAAAGGGTTAATAAATTTCTATCTTTAAATATTTCTCTTCCAATATACATGTTTCTTTCTAATTTGTTAGAAAAGGCCGGAACCTGGATTCCAACCTTTTCCAATATTCTTGGATAACATTCTTTTACATCATAAAAAAATATATCTCTTGTTATGAACGGTTGATTTTCATTATAAAAAAAATCACCAAAATTCATATTATATTTACTCCTTGGAAGTTTCCTCAATAGTATTTAATTCTATTTCTTCTGATTTCAATTCAACACTTTTAGATTCCAATGTTTTGTTTTCTTCATTTTGAATTTGTGCTGGATCAATTTTATTAAGATTAAAATGTTCACATATTTTTTCAGTTAATTTTTCTACATTAAAAGCCTTCATACATTTATAATTATATTTGCATTTCCATCCCGGAATAGGTGCATTTATAATTCCATTGCATGGGGATTCATCACATTCTGAATTTCTAACATGTAAAACTCCAGGATACTGATACCCAAGAGCATTAGCATCAGTCCTACCCCATACAACAAAAGCAGGTTTTCTGAATGCAGCTGCCATATGATGTCCGCAACTATCAATTCCTAAAAATCCATCTGCCATTGCTATAGTTGCCATCCAATATCTAAAATGCAATTGTTCTTTTGTTAATAGAGTATTCTTTTGAACATTAACCACTGGCTGATCTGCATCTTTCATAATTAGCATTACGCATTTATCACTAATTTTATTCATCAATTCATTAAATAATAAAATATTTTCTCTTCCACTTGGAAGAAAAACAGAACTACTTTCTTCTTTTTGCATTCTGCCAACATATTGAACAATTAATATTGGTAGTCCATTGGTTTGAGTTTTAATATCCAATAATTTCTTGTGCGCAACAGAAATCAATTCATCATCCAAATATATTTCTGGAAAATAATTTCCATCAAATTCTATTTGCCATGCTTCACAAAATGATTCTGTTAAATGTTTTCCATCGTGTCTATATGAATCAAGATGATATGGATTTTCAATTAACAGTGTTGATTTTTTTGCATAATCTTCATACATATGTCTGTATTCATTAAATCTCAATGTCCTATAGACATGTGGATTTAAATCATAAACTTCTGGCCATCCGGATAAAACTATTATTTTTTTATCTGGATATGCTTTCTTTAAACATCTAACTGCTGCTGTCGAGGCAATAACCTTACCTAAACCACCGTCAATACTAACAATTAAATATTCAGTATTTTTAGAAATATTCATTTAAAATCTCCTCCTATTTTTTGTTTGTTGAACCTCCCCACGGCTAAAGCCGGGGGATTCCTGTAGAGAGGCTCGTTCCGAGCCCAAGTTTAAGAACCTGCTTGGCGGAGTTTATATCTCTGTCATGCTGTGCCCCACAAGCACTGCAGTTCCAAACTCTTACCGCAAGCCCACTCAATCCGGTGGGTCCGGTTAAGGATCCGCAGGATGAACAGGTCATGGTGGTTTGAAATGAGCTAACTGGAACTACCATTCTACCGCAGTTACTGCCCTTGTAGGTGATAAAATCAATTAGTTGTTTTAAACCAGCTTCGGCGACTGACTTTCCGAATTTAGCAGCCATTCCTTTGAAGTTGTCGTCAGAATAGTATATGGTTGCATAGTTTTCTATAATCCATCGAGAAATCTTATGATTTCTATCTTTCCGTCTATTTGCTTGTCGTTCCTGTAATCTAGCAGCCAATTTCTTTCTTTTTCCTTTCTGCGCCTGGGCTAACCCGTGCGCGCCTTTCCGAAGTTCTCTCGGATTTTCTATCTTAGTGCCATCCGAAAGAGTTAGCAAAGTAGAGAATCCAGGATCAATTCCAATTGCGTTGGATGTCTTCTTAACAGGGAATGTATGGTTCGTATCCAGCCATAAACATAGATACCAACCAGATGATTTCTTAATGATTCTTCCACATTTAATATCAGCGGGTGGCAATTCTTGTTTATGATATCTAATTTTTCCCAATCCAAGAATACTAATTTTGTTAGCAACTGGGGCTTTGAATTTGTCCGGAAACGGAATAGAATTAAGTTTATTCCTCATTCCTTTAAGATGAGGCTTCTTAGCAATCTTTTTGAAACATCTGGTCCAAGCATTATGAACCTGCACCAGAATTCCTTGTATAATATGTGATGGAATTCCAATCTTTTTCCCATGACCGGCAAGCAGGTTCTGGAATGACATTTTGGAAAAGAATATTTTGTTCTGGGCATTGCATTCAATTTTTCGTAAACCCCAATTATATACCCCAGTTAGGATATTGAGCCAATCCAGGAGTTGTGCTTCCTGTTTTTTAGTTGGTTTGAGTTTAAGTGTACGAACTATCATTTATTTCTCTGTTATTTCACGTATTGATTAATGATGAGGAATGGATAACTTCTAGACTCAGATTTTCCAATTTCCTCCACTGAAATTTATTGGGATATATTCTATATTTGAATGTTTTTATCATTGTAAAATAAAAATCTCCTTTTTAATATTCAAATTTGTATTTGTTTATTGAAAAACAAATGTATGTTTTTTCATCAGTTCATCCACGGACTCACGTCCGTGGTTTTCCCGATTGGTTTATAAATGAAAAAAAAGAGCAGAAGAAATTATCTCCTGCTCTTAAACAATAATATAAAATTAGTTAAGAATTGTAGGACCAAATGAAACGATTAAATCATTATCGCTCAATTTAATACCAACTCGTTTAACAACGGTTGAAGCATCTGTCGGTTCTGTTGCGGTATATGCCCCAGCGGTTGTATCGGATACATATATTACATCACCAACTGAACCAATACTCGTTAATAAACCTGTCTTAGTAAATACTCTATCAAATTTAACATAAACTGTTTCATCTGCACCTGTAGCTGCACTGGTTGCAATACCTAAAGTTTCATAATAATAAGATGTATTTGCTCTGCTCTTAACAATTTTTCCTGATGTATTGAGAGCTATAAGATCTCCAATAGCTAATGCTTCGCCTGATGTTAAAGCCATCAAGCCATCACGAGAAATTTGTTGTGCCGACCAAACATCAGCAGATCCAGTTCCTGAATCATTAAATTTAACTGTTAACTGGCTAGATACGTTTTCTTCAATGGTGCTATCATCAACTTTTATACCAACACCATTTGTTGCATCGACATTAATTGATCTTGCTATATTAGATCCGCCCACCGAATCAACAGCAAGATCTATTGTTATGGTATCAGTTTCAGCATCAGTTGTAATTGTAATTGCATTTCCGGCTGCAAATGTTAAAGTATCATCTGCAGCATCCGCAACCACACTGCTTTGACCAGATACCGAAATTGTCTTAAATGCATACGAAGCAAATGTTCCTATAACTTCAAGTTCACCAGACAAATTGACTTGAATTGTAGTATCATCAGTCTTTGCTGATAATATTCCACCAGTTAATCCCAGACCACCACCTGCAACACTTGAAGACAAAATAATATTAACTGTTTCCGGTGTGTCTGCTACAGTAATAGACATCGAATTATCAGTAGAAATGAATGTTAAAGTATCAGCATCTGAGTCTGCCACTGTAGTATTTGTTCCATCACTTATGGTCTTAAAAGAATATACTGTAGGAATTAATCCTTCAATTTCTTCTAATGCATCTTGAACGTTAAGTGCCGAACCACCATATGTCCCACCTGTGTCCAAAGGTAAACTGGTTGCATCAACTAAATTGGTTCCAGTGCCCCAATCAATTTCTGCTTCACCAACAGCATCGGCTGCAAGTTCACTGGTATCAATACCATTGGCAGTGACCTTAAGACCTGATGACCCAACTGTTAGAGTAGAACCATCAAGTTTTACTTCTAATCCCTTATTAGTTGAATCGAATGCAATACCACCATCTGATTCTAAATTAATTCTGATTTTATTTGTATCTTCTGTTAAACCATAATTTGTATCAATTGTATCCGTTACATCGACTTGAATATTACCAGAACCATCAAAATCCAGGCCGCCGTCAGTTGTTAATTTAACTTCTATTGCGTTTGATGTTTCACCAAGACCTTTATTCGTGTTAATTATATTTGTAGAATCAACCTCAATTTCATTTGATGCATTAATAACAATAGTGCTTCCGTCAACATTAACTCCAATAACACCACTAACAACATCCAATGCACCATCAGTATCAATCTTGGCTTTACCCCAGTCAGTAGTGCTGGCATAAGGAATGGATGATGCTCCAGTTTGCTGCCACACTTGAGAATCAGCATCCCAAGAAAATTGACTATCACATACACGACAATAATGTGTTTCATGTAATTCTAAAGAAGCATATTCTCTGGAGAATCCAAAATTTGTAGCTTCTGGTTGTGTTGTTGGTAATGCCACCATATCCGATGACAATGCTTCATAAACATTTGTAAGAGTTGGATTTGCAATAAGTGATCTTGTAGCTGCTCCAGCATTACCATAAATTCTAGTAGATTCTCCGATTGTGTCTTGCCATAGAATCAAAACATCATTTGTAGCATCAACTGAATCCAATAATGTTGTAGTGGTAGATATTGCTATATTACTATCAGCCACAATTTCTGCGCTAATATTTGCTAATGTTGCGTTAATATCTGCACCAATTGAAAAATCAGTTCCAGCAATAAAACTTTCTGTGTTAGTTCCATCATATAGTGAAATAGTATCGCCAGTTTCCAAATTAGCAGATAACTTCAACACCTGTGCAGCATAAATACCACCAGATGCTCCATCAACTAATTGATCACTAATAAGTAAAATTTCTTTCCATAATTTACTAACAGCAGCAACTGCTTGAAGCTGACCATAATTAACAGCATCACCCGGATTTGCACCATCTGCTAAATTGGTTATGCTATTGGAATCCATATCAATGTCACCAGACATGGTTCCACCAGCAAGCGGCAGATAATCTCCGGTCATCGAATCATATATTTCAGCTAATACCGCTTCAACATTTTCTCCAGTAAATCTAGTACCAGAATCAACCACGGGAACATCATCTGCTGCAACTTGGTTTCCGGTAGTTCCCCAATCAATTTCTGCAGAACCAACTGCATCTGCAGCAATTTGATCAGTATCAACTGCAGAATTGGCAATTCCGAGTGAAAGTGTTTTAGTTGAAGCACTTCCGGTGATAGTTAAATGTGTTGAAGTTATACTCATTGTATCGGATCCAGATGCTGTCAAATTATCGCCGATATCAACATTAAATGTTTTCCAAGCATCTACAACTACGGAACCAATACTATCTCTTAATTCTTCTAAGGCACCATCAACATCAGTTGCAGTCCCTTCCCATGCAGTGCCAACAGGGACATCATCTGCTGCAACTTGAAACACATCAGTTCCCCAATTTATCTGAGTATCTTTAATTCCATCTGCTTTAACTGTGACTTGGCCAGTGGAAAATTCCATAGTGGTACTATCTATACTAACATATAAACTTCCATCTGTATATTGCAAAAGACCATTTCCAGCTCTAACAACATCCGCATTTAATTTAGCAGCGGTAACATTATCATCTATTATTTTAATGGTGCTTACAGAATTTGATCCCAACTTACTTTGTGTTATTCCAGAATCTTTAATACGAATAGATGCTGGCGTAGCAGAACTCGGAACATAACTTGGTTCCACAATATTATCAATTGCGCCACCCAGTGTTGCAGTTCCCCATTTGCCCATATAATTTGAACTAATCTCTATTTTTAACGCTTCAAGTGATGCGTTGCTACTTGTCCAGGATGCATCACTTATCACTTCTACACTATCAACTGTTACATCTGCTAACTTATTTGTATAGTCTAATGTTACACCAATTGATAACCCGGATGCTGCTTCAGCAATAGTTGCAACAGCTGCAGCAGAACCTATTACTCCTTCATCTCCTTCTTTTTTGCCTTCATCCATTTTTGACAAATACAAATTGACGTTTCCGCTTCCATCTGCTGATAAACTCAATCTGAATTCTGCTGTTGTCCCTGCAACATCAGTCCAAATTATATAAGCGGTTGGATTTTCATATACATTATTAGATTCCAAAAATAAATCTGCAGAAAAAGAGTAAGTCCCAGTTGAAAATGGATCAATTTTTGATATAATAATTCTATCAAAAGCAGAATCTGTTACTCTATATCCTGCACTAAGACCAGTTTCACCAGTTTTATAATCATCGTTATATAGTAATGAAGAATAACCAGATACTAATCTCCAATCATATTCTGTATCCGATCCATCGCCAACCCAACTCGTGGATGAAACTGCATTACCATCAACTCCGTCATCAAAATCATCCCAATCTGGAGGTTGCTGCGCATCGACCCACTCAATTGTTGAATCATCAACTTCATTTTCCAGAATAAAATTTCCAGATGTATCAAAATTATTACTTACAATCTTGGCACCACTGACGAATGTCAAAGAAGTGTTTCCAATATTGGTAATATCGTTGCCATTCATATTGATGTCGCCCGACATTGTTCCACCGGCAAGTGGTAGATAATTACCAACTGAGTCTCTTAATTCTTCTAAGGCACCATCAACATCAGTTGCAGTTCCTTCCCATGCAGTGCCAGTCGGAACGGATGCAGCATTAATTTGATTGGTACTGGTTCCCCAATCAATTTCTGCAGAACCAACTGCATCATCAGCAAGATGTTCTGTGTCAATTGCATTATCGGCAATCTGTGATGAACCAATACCATCGGCCTTAACTGCTACTTGATTTGAGCCATTAATTTCAATAGTAGTGTCATCAACTTTAACATCGAGCACTCCGGTTGTTAATCCAAGACCATCTCCAGCAAATGTGGCAGCAATATGAAAATCTGCACCAGCTGGTAAATATGACGTAATACTTAAAGAATTATCACTAGACGTGAATGCTAAATCGCCACCATTATCGGTTGCTGATACCTGAGATAAATCCGGAAAAGTAATTGTTTCAAAAAAATCACCAGAACCAATAGCACTATCAACATAAGATTTGGTAACCAGATCGGTGTCACTAAATGTTTCTGCGGTTGTTGAAATAGTATAAGCCCCTATGCTCCAATCAGCACTTAGACTTCTGGTTCCATCAACTAATACAAAATCACTTTCACTTTTACTACCAACTTTATCAGCATTTAAATTTGTAATAACTCCAGTGTATGATATTGTAATAGGTGCAGCAACAGAATCATTTAAAGTAACACTCTTGACTTGAATAGAGTCATTAGTTTGATCATGCTTTTGAAATTCGCCATTTGCATTTAGCTTGATAAATTTTACATCAGCCATTTAAAATACCTCCAATTTTTTTTAGAAAAAAACTACGAAATTTCCAAAGGTTCATTTTTTATAAATTCGATAGATTCAATAACATTATCCATAATTCTTAATATATTTTTTCTATTTTTTATTTTTTCATAATATTGAATATATTTATTTTTAGATTCTTCTATTGTATTTTCTAACAATATTTTATCAACATTATTTGCATTTTCATTTTTTAATATATATCCAGAACATAATTCATCATTTATTTTTTCAGATATTCCACCTCCACAATTATATAACAATTTTAAAGAAGGATAATTAAAAGATTTAACAATGTATTTTATTTTGTTTACATTAATTAAATTAAATAATAATTCAATAGATTTTTTTCCAATACCCTTTCCAGAATATTTTGGAAAAACACATATACACAAGGAATCATTATTACGGATATATTCTATAAAACCAGCAATATTTTTATTTGACATTATAGTAAAAGAATAAGAAAGAGGAACTTTCTTTCCAGTTCCTATGAATGGATAATAATATCTAGCAGCGATTTGCATAAGAATATCATCAACTCCAGCTTTTAAAGATACATTTATATTTTGCATATGAAAATTATTTACTTTCTACTATTTTCAGACCCATATTTTTTACACTATTCATTGCACTATCAAATGATTTAAATCCTTCATTCTCAGATATTATTTTTCCAGATTTATCATAAAATATAATACTATAATGTTGAGTTCCTTCTTCAGTAACACCTCCTTTAATAACTGATATAGACCCAATATTACTATAAGGAATAAAAATTGCTTCATCTCCATAATTTTTAGAAAGAATTAAAAAATTTTCACACATATTTATACTCTCCTTAATCCTTAGATGCCCAAATATATCTTTCACCGCTGGCGCCATTTATCACAGCTGCCTGAATATTTCCTGTTGAGGTCATAGAAACACTTGACCAATTTCTACCACCATCAGATATGAAGTTAGTTAAATTTATCCAAGTTGCTCCATAATTTGATGACCCCCATATATTCCCATTAGTTCCGGATGTTCCACTAGAGACCGCAGTTTGATATTTACCATCTGATGATACGGATATACCCCTCCAAACATAATAAAGACTTGGTATAGCTGACCAAGTTGAGCCATAATTTGAAGAAACATATATATAATCATTAACTGCAACTGCAGTCTGATATTGCCCATCAGCAGACATGGAAACACTTGACCAAGACCGTGTAGCATCTGATGTTAATTGTGACCAACTAGCTCCATAATCAGAAGATCCCCATATATAATTTCCAGAAGCAACTGCGGTCATATATTGCCCATCAGCAGACATAGCAGTTCCATTCCAGTTTCTATTTGTACTTGTTAGTTTTCCAGTCCAACTGGTGCCACTATCTGATGATATATAAACTCCAGGCCCTCCATAATTTCCTATTAACATATATGTTCCATTAGAAGAAATAGATGGACCTTTCCAACTATAAGGTGTAGCACTACCTTCAGGATCAACAGATGACCATGACACTCCATAATTTGATGATATCCAAGTTCTTCCACTTTCTGCACCTGCTAATTGATATGCTCCATCAGACGACATGGCAACTCCTAACCAGGATCGTGTGGAATCTGATGTTAATTGTCCCCAGTTAACTCCATAATCTGATGAGCCATATATATATCCACCATAAACAACCGATGTCATATATGCTCCGTCACTTGAAATTGATATTCCATTCCACCACCTGGCGGTATTATGTATTACCTGCCAATCTAAACCATATATAGCAGGAAATGTTTGCTTCCAAGCAGATCCAGTGTATACATACACTTCGGCATCTTTCCAATTGGTTCCATCATATATTTTAACTTCGTCCGAAGATTTCCAATTGCTTCCATCATATATATTAATAACCATAACTTCCCCTTACGCTGTATATTTGAAATAGACATCTCCAGCTACCATTCCACTGGAAGGAGGATCACTAGTTCCATATGTAAATCTACCATCTCTAGCATAATAAGATGCAGTTTGACTATTCAAACATGTAGCATTTACATTTCCTGATGTATCAAATGCAGTGGATGACACTATAGAACCATCTGCAAATTTTAAAGAAGAATTATTAATATTACAAATTGAAAAATTACACATATCTAAATTACAGCAAATTTCAACAGCACCTGATGCTGGAATATTTATTTTAGTAACACCTGTTGTTTCTAAACCTAATCCATATGCATCATTATTTCCCAATGTTCTATTTGCTCCTGCAGTATCTCCACCATCACTAAAATCACCACCAGTTGGAAGAGTCATATATGAAATTCCGTCTGCAGTAGAACATAATATACATCCATTGCAATAATTACTTGGTGTATCACATAAACTAATAAATGTTGTGCATGCTATATTGGTCAACGAAACCCACCCAGTTCCTTTATATCCTTCAAAATCAGAACCAGACCATCTTATCATTCCACTTATATCACACCCAGAATTTCCTAATTGTATTCCACCCGTTACACATATATTTCCTTCCGCTTTTATAGAATAACTATCAACATTCCCTCTAGCGCATACACCAACTTCACCCCAGGCACAAACGCCAACAGTACCAGCACACATTTCTAAAGCAACATCATCATATATACCTATTCCAAAAACACCAATATCACCGCAAAGATAAGCGCTGACTGCTCCACTTCCACCAGTTGCATATGTTTCTAAAGCATACCCACCAACAGATGTTTTAACAAGATTTGCTACTGACCCAGATCCACTTTGTGTTGCTTGTATTATTGGATCAGCACAAAATACATTTAAATCGAGCATTGTGATATTTGCAACTGTTAGTCCCGTTCCAGATGGATTGACAACTACAAATTTATCTCCTTGACCGGTATAAGATGACATCCCAGTTCCACCCCTTGAAACACCTAAAGTTCCAGATGTTATGCATGATGTATCATGTGTATGAGATGCCAAAGCAGGGGTTGTAACAAATTCTAATGCATTACCATCTCCATTCACTTTTAACCAACAATTAGCGGTATATGAACTTGGTGTATCAGTCAAATCAGTAAATTCTAAAGAACTTGCCGGAAGATTAGTTAATGCAGAACCATCACCATCGAAACTAGTTGCCTTTACTTGACCGTCAACTTCTAAAGTTTGTGTGGGAGTTAAACATCCTATGCCAACTTTACCGCCCATGATTGCCATGGTACTGCCTTGCGACAGCGTGTGCAAATTACCATCAAGTCCTATACCGAAGGAGTAAACCCCACTCGCCGTTGTATTTACTCCCATGGCTGTGCTGCTGGATCCCGTTGCGTGGTTTCCAAAACCAATAGCTACAGAATTATCGCAAGTGGCAGTAGCACCATTACCAATAGCAAAGGAGTAAACCCCACTCGCCGTTGTATTTACTCCCATGGCTGTGCTGCTGGATCCCGTTGCGTGGTTTCCAAAACCAATAGCTACAGAATTATCGCAAGTGGCAGTAGCACCATCACCAATAGCAAAAGATTTGATACCGCTGGCAGTAGCACCAGCACCAGTAATGTTTCCCATCACACCTAAATTACAACATACACAGATGTCTCCGCCGCATTCTATGCAAAGTCTAGTCTGATTGTCTGTTATGAATTCTAAAGAATAAAAATCGGTATTCCCTAGAACTCTGTTATAGCCTCGACACTCCCCCCCATTATTAAATTCACTGGGAGGCGATGACACGATCCACTTATTAACCGAAGAAGTATAAACTAAAACATCTCCATCAGTCGGTGGCATATAAATAACATCATTCAAGTCTCGAACATTCCCACTAAAGTTAAGAGCAACCGAATCATTCATTCCAGGAAGTTCTACATTATCTATGGTCACAATTGGTTGATTTACATCACTAACAAATTGAATATGAATAGAGCCTAATGCATTTGGTGTCGTTCCAGCACTGTATGATGCCCCATTAAAGCCAGATAACGGAATCATTCCTCCACCCTGATCGACACTAATTGTTACTAAATTATTTGTTAGGTCTACATCCACTTGAATATCAAATTTATTAACAGTTACTGATGTATCTGGTGGAATTGATAACAATCCCCCGGAGTCAGTGGCTGAAATAGTCACATTGGTAGCACCCCACGTAGCAGATATCATTAATAAAAAAGTTCCCATTACTGTTTTATAATCTTGTAGAAACAACATAATAGTTGCAGACTCATCAGGATGAAAATTGCTTTCCAACGTAGCCTTAGCTGTCCAGACACCCGATGATGTTGATTTATTAGCATTACTGGTCATCATGGAACTACCCACTGGAACAACCAATGTTAGATCATCACCAACGCGGAATAAATTAGAACCCCCATCTGCGACATAAACAGGACTGTTTGCTACCGTGGTCCATGCAAAATCATCCAATCCAATCCAAGGATTAATAATTGTTGTAAGAGGTTGTCCTGCAGTTTTGGAGGGGTCATCAAAATCTCCCCAATATAATGGGGCTCCCAAACAAGAAAATTGAATAGTTCTGTCATCAACTTCACCAGATAAATTTAGGCATCCGGTGGACTTAAATTTGTCCGAATGAATCTCTGCACTATCCACAAACTTTAAAGATGAGTTTCCAATATTGCAGATATCACAACTACACATATCCAAATGTCCATTAGAAATAATACCCTGAGAAATTATGCAACCATCCACTGATAATTTATGGGATGGAGTTAAACACCCAACACCAGTATAATCCGCACCAATATATATTGTATTTCCTTGGGAGAGAACCGGTTTAGTCACAACATAACTTTGTATTCCTAATGAACAATTTCCAGTTACACATATACTTCCAATTCCAATTGATTTATCAGCGCAAACAACAGTTCCATCACCAATAGCTACACTATTGCTCCCAAATAAAACCATTGCTTGATATCCAAGTGCTGCTGAATAAGGCACAGAAACAAATGAATTATTTCCCAGTGAAATAGAATCATTTGCGTTTGTTCCTGTTCCTGCTCCAGAACCATATGAAACAGATCTAAGTCCATTTGAGCATGCACCAGATCCAATAGCTGACGAATAATTACCATTAGCACAACTGGCTCCAGAAGCATATATGGAATCCGTTCCTGTTCCTTTTTTAACTGTTGGTGTCATCCATGTCAAACAAGATCCATTTGAACATAATTGACATCCATATATATGAGTTGATGGTGTATCTGTTAATTCTATAAATGAACTAACTCCACTTGGTAAATCTATTGCTTCCCAACATGAATTTGATTGGTCATAGCTTAATACTTTTCCATCTAGAAAAGATCCAGAATTTACATCATTTAATTCGTTTAAACCCAATGTTGAATTTTTCCAAGTTCCATCAATATTATATTTCAAAATCTGATCAGATGTTATTGACGTTATTGAAACATCTTCAATATCATTTATAGATGATCCGGTAAAATCATTTATGTCTGTCCAATTATGATTGTGTATTGTAGAAGCCTTTCCATCCAAATCATCTTGTAAATTAGAAACATCTGATATTGAATGGCCATGTCCTTCAATTGATAATTCGGAAATAGTTCTAGTTTCGGCACCATCACTTAACACACCAGATGGTATATTTAAACAATCGATGGATTTTAATTCTTTTAATTCACCATCATCTATAATTAAAGGACGCTTATTAGCCATTTAATTATCCTCCCAAATATAAATTTGTTTTATTTTGTTCTATGATTTGTTACACTCTATCATCGACTATAGCTAAAACAGCTTCGACCGTTTCACATGCTTTAACAGATAGTATTAAGGCTGCAGACGTGTTAAAGACATATGCTTGTCTTACAGTGCCATAGTAAAAGAAGCCTTGTAATGCTGTGCTATCTACCAGCTCATAAGTATCATTAGCTGTATTCCTGATCACCTGGGGAAACGTCAGTGCTCCTGCCTGAAAAGCAACAAACATAGCAACCCAAGTGTCCCTTGAATACTCATCAAGTGAAAAATACTGTTCACTAGTAGGAGGAAATTCAAACCCAGTTGGTTCTAAAACATTCTTATTTTTGTTGATGATGTCATCAATTTTATTGTTTTTAGCAACACTAAGCAATCTAACATAATAAGATGTTTTATATGTCAAAACTATTTCATCAAGAGTTAGTTTGTCTCCTGCTGTCAATTCAATATCCGTAATGATTGATAATACAGTACCGGTTGCTTCAATTCTGACAGCAATTCCAGGAAGTAAATTTAATATTGTACGTATTAATGTTAAATCATTTGGATTTATTTGATCGGTGTCATAAAAATTATAATTTGTGTCTAGAGATCTCGTATATACATATGAAGCCATGATTATTCCTCCTTATATAGTCTTATAATATATAAATACAAATCCGAGAATATTGAGAACGACATCCATATTAAAATCAATTGTTATACCTGCAATATCATTTGCTGCTAGATCGGTGAAATATGGAGCCATATCAAATTCAGTTACTATCCCGGAGGTCACAGAAAATGAAATTCCGGAAACTGACTGGGTATGATTTGTTGAACTTTCCCCAACGGTTGCATAACTCGAATCAATAGTTGCGGTTGTTGTTGAGTTATCTACAGCTGGAATGAACATAAGTTTTATAGATATCATACTATAAAAATCGGGAGGGGTAACAAAAGAAAACCTAATTGGATCTTTTGCATTTTTTTCCATAATCTGATAATTTCCATAATTCTTATTATATGTAACAGGAATAAATAATTCTTGTACCTTAAAAGGAAATGATTTTGTGCATAGAATCCACTGAGTTCCATCATCCAAATATAATCCACCAGTATCACTTGCATGGAAATATCTTCCAGGTGTCCCAAATGCTGGCATGTTGGCAAATGTATTTATCAGAGTTTTTCCTATGAAATGTTTATTGGAACCATCACCTATAAATACTTCTTTGGTATCAGTTGCAAACGCAACTTCTCCTAAACTGAGACTCCCAGAATCTATTTCTGAACGAGTTCCACTCATTAATTTAATTTCAACATCTGGGCTCGTGATAGTTGCAGCATCTATAGATGTTATCCAATCATTCAAATTCCCAGATGAATTACTCTTAGGAATTAAATTAGCACCAGGACTTGAAGTTGAAATTTCATCTAGCCCACCATCCTGATGAGAAGTTGCATGTGTTGTTGGATATCTATCATCTGTCATTCTAGCATCAGAATTTGTTACATATTTATTTGTAGATGAAGGTGTTCCATCGGTACCATCCAAAGCATCTTTTTGATCATTGGTTGGTAAATATCCATGATCAGTTGAAGACATTAATCCATTCAATGAATCTGTTGAATATTGTGTTGCTTCGGTATGTTCATTGGCATCCAGATGATAATACTCATTGGTATCCCCACCTTGTAAACCTGTTAACATATCGTGATGAGTGACACTTGCTCTCGGTAACCAATCACCACTGAGAACATACACATATTCGGTTTCATCATCCTTATTTAAAATTGCAAATCCAACATCGGGAATAATTTCAAACCACCCTGCCGTTTTATATTGGTATACATAACTCTCAGTCCATCCATTTCCAGACACATCACATACATATCTATCATCAATAGCTGGACTTATTGGTAAACCAACTGAAGCATCCCAAAATGATATAATTGATTTCTGCCATGCTAAACCATCTATAGCAGAATCAATATTATCGTTGATTTTATAGGAAGACCATAATTTTGTGTGACTAGTATCGGCATCATCCAATTCACTATGAATTGATGTATCGTCAATATGATCTCTAGCTTCTTCTGCATCAACCACATGCATAGAATCATTTATTTGTGTCACATAGCCAGTGGAAAGTTCAGATAATTTTACTTTCCCATATGTGGTTCCATCTGCAACATCATCTATGCTACCAGTCAAATCAGATAGTGCATATACACTAATTTTATTCCATGCAGTACCATCATCCACCCATGTTTCTTTTGTATCTGTTGCATAAAACAATCTCCCATTATTTCCGGCCAATGGTCTATTTATAAACAAATCAATCAATACTTTCCCATCTGGATTATTTGTTAGATTGTCCCAATGAACACTAGATAATCCACTCGTTTGTAGTTGTGTTTGAGTGTAATATCTAATATCTCCTCTGGAATCTGTCAAATATTGTGTATGATCATCGGCATCCAGATTTAATAAAACAGAATGACTTATTGATGACGCAGCAGATGATGCTTGTTCCCAATAATAATCACCAGAAACATTTTTAAGACATACATATAAAATAGTCTGGTCTCCAATACCAGGAGCTATCCAAAATTTAGCATAATATTCTTCTGCTGGGGTTGGTAAAACACCAACCCCAATCACAGGCATATCAAATTCTGAATTTAATATTAGTTTTTTTGAATCATCATATTCGACATGTCTAATAAACAATCCGGAATATTGCCCAACTAAACCATATTGTTTTTCTATCATTAGTTAATCTCCAATCAAATTTTATGTGAACTACCCAGACCACAATGATCTGAGCTTCCTACTTCATCGCTCTCGTTGTATGAGTAGCTCTGTAGGCTCTACGGCCAGTCCCTGGCCTATAAAATTCTGATTCTGTAACCCCATATTCTTAATGTTCTTCGCTGCGTTTACATCTCTGTCATGTGTGGTGTTACACATAGAACAAGTCCATAATCTATCGCCAAGAGTTAAGTATTGATTGATAGCTCCGCAGCTGCTACACATCTTAGAAGATGGTTCGAATCTACCTATTCGGAGCAAGTTCTTTCCATACCAGTCACATTTGTAGGTTAGATACTCGTTGAACTTACTCCAACTCACATCAGCTATGCTTCTTGCTAAGCAGTGATTCTTTAACATTCCTGCCACGTTTAAGTCTTCTATTATAAGCGCACTCACTTGGTTCTCATGAGTCAACTGGTATGTCAGCTTGTGTAAGAAATCTTTTCTTGTGTTAGCTATCTTTTCGTGTAGCAAAGCTACACTAAAGTTAGCTTTCTTTCTGTTTTCACTCCCTTTCATCTTTCTAGAAGCACGTCTCTGTAAGACTTGCAATTTCTTAAGACCCCTCTTAAGAGGCTTGAGATTATCAATCTTAGTCCCATCTGAAAAGGTAGCAAAGTGTTTGATTCCTAAGTCAATCCCAAGAGTAGTCGCTTCCGTCACTACTGACAAGACTTTTAAATTGATATTCCAAGATGTGATGTTAGAGCGATAACTATTCTGTCAACAGATTCCTGTAAATTAATAGGATCTGCCACATTCCATGGATTCAAAATTGTTGATGTTCCTGTTTCAGGTCCACCAGAGAATGCATGTACAAATGAATATGAATTATCTGTTAATTTTGTTATAACATATGTTCCATCAAAATTTGTGGTTCCAGATATTGTAACAGTTTGATTATCAATCAATCCATGATTAGTATGTGTTACAACTGCATTTGATCCATCTCCGGTTATATTTACAGATCCACCGGAAACTGAAAATGTTTTAGAATAATTGAAGTTAACCAATAAATTATTTAAAGCATCTTTAACAGTCACACCCGAAACACTCGAATCATTAGCAACCATGCTCGCTGGTTCATATATAAATGCTGTTCCAGACAATGCTCCACCATTAACAAATAAACCTGAAACATATGTCACTGCAGATCCGGCGGAAACTCCACCCCATGTTATAACACCATCTAAAGCATTTGATAACCCGACCACAGCACCATTATTTATATCTATTGCAGAACCACCACCAAGATTTGAAACAAAAGAACTGGTTGCCATAAAAACACCAGCAATTGATTTGACAACAGGTTCGGCTGGACTATTTGCAAACAATTGCATCTGATCAACAGAAATTCTTCCACCAATCTGTTTCACTGCATATTTATTAATTGTATTTGCTTTTAAAGTTCCATTTGTTAGACTGATCAATCCTGAATTAGCTGTTAAAACATCATTCAGCAAAGATTGAACAGTAACATTAAATCCTGTTAAATCTGCGTTTGTTGTTATTTGTCCATCAATTGAATATAAATTTAATGCATTAGTCGCACCATTAATTGATAAAATTCCTTCAAATTTAAAATTACCAAGATCACATGTTCCGACGCCTGTTGCCAAATTTCCAGACACTGTTGTCCTATGTAATCCCGAACCAAAAAGACTGACATTATCAGGCAAATTTGTAGAAGCATATGTTCCTGGAGCCAATAGAATTAAATCACCGGAAGAAGCAACACTAGTTGCAGCAGCCATAGTTAAGAAAGGATTTCCTTCCGTTCCGTCTCCGTTTAAATCATCTCCATTCATAGAAACATGAATAACCTTACTAACCCCATGACCAACAAACGATAATTTTTCTTCTGATCCAACAAATCCAGCCATCCATGAATCAGATGCTTCATCAAAATAAAGTCTAGTGTCTGTTAAAGTTCCCCTCTTTACAATAAATCCAGAAAAACCAGCAGTTACACCAGCACCAGTTTCTCCATCATTTAAAATAATTTCATTATCTTCTGTTTTGACTTGTGTAGTTTCAAGTGATGTAATATTCTGAGTAACAAAACTTCCCTGAACCGTAACATCACCAGAAAAAATTTTATTTCCACCAATGGTTTCATTTCCAACAACATGAACATAATCACTTTCAATAAAATCAGTAACATCTGCTTTTAAATGTGTATGACCACCTGGAAGCATAAATGCTGCAACATCATCAATATCAACTACATTATTAACGGATTCAATTTTTCCAGAAGGTATAAATGCTTTATCGTCATTATCTAAAGGTTCACCTAACGCCCTTGAATTTGGTTTCCTAGAAATCAAAACTGCTCTATTAAGATCTGCCATTTCTTTTTCCTCCAATTTTATAAATTAAAAGAGAGAGATTTTGTCTCTCTCTTAGCTACCAACGATAGCATAATCAGAAATTCTAAATTCCATTTCTGTGGAACTTACAGAAAATCCCAATTTTAAAACAATTTGTCCGGATCCACTTGGCGCAGTTTCAGTCATAGATCCTGCTGTAGATGCTGATAAATAAATATTTTTATTAGATCCAGTAAAAGATAATCCACTTAATTTTCCAAATTTTCTAACTGTTAATTCATCACCATCTATAGATTCAACTATACCCAAGACTCTGAAATAATCCGATTCACTTCCAGCCCTTGCCTTTGTTGCTTTATTACTATCATTTATTGCAACAACTTGACCAAGAGTTATAGTTTCACCACTATCTTTTTCATATACACTAAATAAATCAGATTCAATATCATTTAGAATACTTATATTTACGCCCGAATCTTGTAAATTTCCACTTACATCAAATTCTGCAAAATTTCCGTCTGTAAATGAAACTGTTTCAGTTTTATCATCAAGATCAGATTTCAAAGTATCTAACGCATCAGAAATTGTAGTTCCTGCTATAGTTGTATCATTATCAAAATCATCTGATCCCTGCCTAAAAAGCACGCCTAAACCATTTAATACCCCAACAAGAAAATGTAAATTATCAACAATAACAGAAGAATTGTTTATCACATCTCCATATAACATAACATCAACCAATATATGTGGAATTGGAGCGGAGTTATCTAAAAGAATAGAACTTCCTCCTCCAACATTTATAGATGTTCCAGATGTTACCATCAATCTACCACCTGAAACATGAATCAATGGATCTATAGAAACATTTCCTCTGACATCCACTGAAGATAAATTTAGCGTTGCATTTGATTGTTGTATAGCTTTTTGGCCATCTGGTGCATGCACTGAAGAATTCATAAATGACACCACGGCATTTGGATCAGTATTTCCGACATATAATGGAACACCAGAAACTGACCTGATTGTGAAGTCATTAGATGTTAAATCACCAGCAGCTATAACAACATTACCAGTTGAATATACTGCATAAACACTTAAAGTCGCATTAGATGTTATTGTTCCACCTGAATGATTTATATCCCTAAAAACTCCAGTACCACCAGAGAAAGAAATATTTCCCATAATATGTGTTCTATGCAATCCAGATCCTTGCAAAGATACATTGGAAGGAATAACAATCCCGGACATTGTTTCATCATATACTCCGGGACCAAGATATATTATTTCACCTGCTGATGCTATGGATGCAGCAAATGCCAACGATTTATAAGGCATTGCGATTGATCCATTTTCTCCAACATGTGAACTATTTACATCGACGTATATTATTTTATTAAATCCAACTGACAACTGAAGATCACCAATGTTAGATGCAACCCAATTTCCAGAACCAACATCAAACCTCAAAACATCATATGGGTTCGGAGAAGCAGCATCAACATCATTTAAACCGTCCAATGCCAAATCCACATACAAATGATTTCCAATATCATATTTAATTGTATCTGCATCTACTTTACTAGCTAAATATCCAGCTGTATCTCCACTGTGCATTTTGACCAATTCATCAGTTCCAGATACAGTTCCAAATTCCAAACCCGATTCATCAACTTTAACAACTACGGATTTTCCTGATTGCCCAACATAATTACTAGGAACATCATTTAAGTCAATAAAATCATGAGTATGGGTGGTATCAGATTTCCCGGATAAGAAACTGTCAATTTCACTTTCTTGATAATATATATCATCGTGATTGTGTGCGTCAGGAGGAAATGTGGATGGTTTATTATCAACATTATCCCAATGAACAGAACCACCACCACCAGAAGTATTTAATTCAGTTTTTGTATAATAAAGCGTATTGTGGTCATGTGATGCTGGAGCAAATACACCAGGTATAACTTCCATGACGTGCAGAGTCCCATCAATTCTTAAAGTAACACCATCAACTTTATCAACTAATCTTCCAGGAGATGCATCCGTATAGTCAGCAAGAACATTTATATCTGACATGGCAGTAAAAATAAGACCGTCACCAGCTGGATTAACAACTACCGATTCTCCAGGAAATCCATATCCAATCGGAGTATCTGTTAAATCAATAAATCTATGGGTATGAACCGTATTTGCTTTCCCGGATAAAGAACTATCAACTTGAGATTTAGTGTAATACAAACTACCATGATTATGAAGACTGCTTGCATCTAACCCACCAGTTAATGAATTATGTTGTGTAGATGTAAGATGATAATATTCAACAAGAGGAACACTTCCACCCTGTAAATTTTCCAATAGTGAATGATCGACTTTAGTGGTTCCTACCGATAATAATGCCTTCAGTGTATTTAAGTGTTCGGTTGCTGTTAAATGCCAATGCCCACTCGGAACATCTCCACCTAATAATCCACCCAACGCTTCGTGATTTCCAACACCAGGAAGATTAACCCAAGCAGCTCCATTATATAAATAAATTCTATCTTGATCCTCAACATAGGATGCATATCCTTTGTTTGGCATAGTATAAGACCAAGCTGGAATATTTGCATTATATTGAGCAACCTGATTTGTTTTTCCGGCCCAAGCTCCCGTAGCACCAGCAGGAATTATATACCTATCTCTATTTGCTGGTGTTGGAGGTGGTGTAATTGTAGTTGAACTTAAAACTGATTGTTGCCAATCAATCTGATTCACAATATCAATCACAAAATCATATATCTGCTGTGAAGACCACATAACAGCATTGCTCGGTCCACCAATATCATTTAACTGAGCACCATCTAAAAATTGAACATTTAAATTATTAACAAGAGCGGTGCTATTTACGACAAATGGTGCAGCTACAGTTTCTGATAGTGCAAGAGTCTTTAATGACGCACCATGTATACTTGGATCAATAACTGCAGGATCATTTGTCGTAGTATCGAATCTTAATAAAACTTCCATTAGTTTATCCTCCCTAATAGATATTTAGGAAACTCTATTGTTAAATTTTAGTCTTTTCCAAACAATTTTTTCTTTTCTATATGTATCATCGCCCATTATATAATATGTTCTTGCAAATAGGGCAATGGATAATGCATCGTATAAGTCAAAGCCAGTATAATCTTCTGACCATGGAATCTTTTTAATATTTTCCAAACATACTTTTTTTGTTTCTTCCTTTTTAGCAAAACCATTTCCAGTTACACATTTTTTAACGGCACATGGTGGAAAAATTTCATATTTAAACCCACCAGCTAATAACATCAGTTTTATATATCCACCAAGTTCTGCTAGTTTGGTGGTGCTATTAGATTTGGAATTATATGAATATCCCTCAACCCCAACAAAAGAATCTTTATATTTGTTTAGAATGTTGAATAAATTAATACTTACAAAATTTATTTTCATTGTTAAATTAATATGCTGTTTATCGTGAAAATGTTTTGGAAGAATTATTTTGTTATGTTGAGGAGTTACTGTATCTCGAAAATATAAATAATCTATTATTTTTTTCTTCTCATCAATTACAACCATCCCAGTATTATTAACAGATAAATCTAAGCCTATAAAATTCATCATATTCCTTCTTTTCCGAAAACAAAGACATACCGATCCATGTCCATATTAAATTTCTTATTTAAATTATCAAAATGTTTCTTAAAATTATTATTCATTTTATCTTTGATTAATATTTCATATTTATTATTTTTTTCATTATAGTTGATTGAAAACTTATTACAATCATGTTTATATTTTAAAATATCCAGTAATTCTTGTAGAATTTTTTTGCCATTATCATTTACTGTTTCTAACATCAAAGAAACCATTCTTTGTTTATATTTTGGAAATTTGGATTGGATTTTAGATGTTAAATCCGTTCCCATATTTGAGCACCCCCGTTTTATTTATTTCTGCAATACAATTTCTTCTTTTTCCAGATTATCCATCCATTCTTTAAATTTTTTTATTTCTGTGGATAATTCAGAAATACACTTATGTAGCTTTTCTTTTGTTGTCATATTTTCCCCCATCACTTATTCTGTATATAGCTTTTAAAATATATTAGAAGTTCTTTTATTAAACTAGTTAAAGCCATTATTTCTTTCACTAAATAATCATACTGCTCAAATTCTTTTTCATGGAGATCATATAATTCACTTTCTAATTTATCATTTCTATTTATGATTTCATTGAGTTTTTCTCTAACATATTCATGATGACTTTCTAAATTTTCTTTAGTTGCATATCCATTGGTTCCTTTACCAAAATTTACTTTTTTGATGACTATTATTAAAACATAACCAAGAATAAATAGAGCAATGGCAGCCAAAGAATAATTTCCGAGTTTTGTGATGTCTATTGATGTCAAATTCATTATGTCTCCTTTAGCAATATTTTTAGTCAAAAAAATAGTTTAGTTAATATTAATTCTCGATAATGCTTGAATTATAAATTTTTTCGATTCATATAAATATCCAATTTTTAAAGAAACCCCGGTTGTTGGTTTGAGAGATGTTGCTGTTCCATTCGTTCCCATATAAATCGGACCGACAGCTCCCAAAACTCTAGTGGATTCAAACACACCAGTTGTTTGAAATTTAACTTGAGCACCAGCAACATAATTATCTGTTGAAATTCCTATAAAATTAACTTTTGCTGGGTTATCTTTATCAGCTTTAACTAACTGACCAGCAGGATTTAAAGCCAACATATCACCCTGTAATATTGTTTCAGCTGCAACGGCTACTCCAAATAACATTGCTATTTCCTCCTCTACCAATCTAGATCTTTCGTCTTCAGTTATATCTCTTCCAAAAATATCAGTTGTTGCATATTGGGATTCAAGATGTGCCCGAGTCATATCTATGATTTCACTATATGTATCTTGGGCATAATGTATTCTCATTAAAATCCTCCATATCACATTATATTTATTTATTTTTGTTCACCGTTAATATATTTTTTTATACATTGAAAAAGTAAATATATTATTTTATTGTAGAGGAGTAGTTTATTTATTTTTTTCAATTGGTTATGCGGAGGTGTATTGGTTGTGTTAGAAGGTTTATTAATTTTGGTTATCGTTGCAACATTAGCAAGAATTGCAAATATAAAATAAAAATAAAATTTACGAGGTGGAATAAATGTTGATCTGGTTATTATTAAAAATATCATTGGCCTCTTTGTTTTTATTATTGATAGCAAAAACATATACAAAATTTTTCAATATACCAATTATGAATTTTGACAAAACATATTTTGTTGATTCTAGATTGGTAGAAATAGCTGGATAACTCCAGCTTTTTATTTTTAACATATAAAGGAGGAAGTATAAAGTGTAATGAAAAAAAAGAAATACTTTATAGGATGTGATCCAGAAATAAGATTTAACTACGACAAATATGAAATTGAATATCATTTATCAGGAAAACACATAGGGCACGATCATTGTAATAAAATAATTGAATTTAGACCTGATGCGGGGAAACCAATTCAAGTCACTTCAAATATGGCATATCTTGTTATGTTATTCAAAAAATTTGTTAAAAAAGAAAATTATGATTTATTTTTGACCGGCGGAACCGGATCACCATCCACCGGTGGCCATGTTCATTTTGATTATGGAAGTGAAGAAATTATAAACAGAACAATAAATATTATGGCTAAATGGAGCAACAAATTTAATTTATTAAGAACTGAACCTGGAAGAGATTCTAGGGAAAAACAAGGGTATGGAAATTATTTAGATAAAAGAATAAATGCTCCAACCAGTTTTGAATGGAGAGCACCTTCATCTTGGTTGAGTGATCCAAGGTGGACGTATTGTATGTTAACAATTGGTTGGGTGGCAGAAAAAAATCTGGATACTTTTGAAAAATCATTAGATTCGTGGAAAAAACACATAAGACACATAAAACAATATTTAACGGCAAAAGAATGGAAAATGTTTTATCCATACTATAATATGTGGTATTCATACGCAAATAAAAACAAATATCTTCCAAATTTTATAAATATCGATAAATGGGAAGAATGGTTGAAAATAGTTCCAGCTAAAATAAAATTTATTTCTAAAAAGGCATTAGAACAAAATGAATTTGAAATAACGTATTTAATAAATAGAGAAACTGGAAAGTCTGTTCTTGTAAAAAGCAAAAAATGATTTGTGAATCAGATTGGAGGAAAAAATCTCTAAAATCCAAGATTTTTTTCTCAGTGTATGAAGGGAGAAATTATATGACACGACCGTAGTTAAGTTAATTTGTGTTTATTTATTAAGATTTTATAGAGATTATTTATTTGCTATGTCCTAACATAGCTATTTCAATTGCTTATTTTTACGGACTCATATCCTTTTAAGTAGTGTCTATGGGTTTTGTAAAAATAAGTTGTTATGACGACCGAAGGTCATAATAATATCCTGAAAATTGAAATAGGCCCGTTCCAGCCGAGACAAATGGAATACAATCATGTGAGTTTTAGACGAGGTACTTATCACATGAATATACACTATTGGGTTTTAAGTGTATATGGTTGCACCTTGTAAGTGATGTTTTATTGGTTAATATTAGAGTACAAAATGACACTTGCCGTTATTCATGGATGCATTTATATTAGCTACCCATGAAGATTTATAATGGTGCAAGGAGAAATTTTCCAAAATATGTATTTAATTTTAAATTGATTGACAGGAGTTTTAATGTGTAGAATTTTATTGATTAAAGATCTACAAAATTGGTCAATAGATAACCAATTATTGGAAGATCTCGATTACACCCAAGGAGGGGATGGAATAGGAATGGGGTGGTTTGAAAATGGAACACCAAAGAAAGTTGTAATTCCTATTTCTTCAACAAAACATATGGTCAATGCTGCAGTTAAACACTTGACCAAATTAAAAGAAAATGGAATACAACAAATTTTATATCATACAAGAATGACATCAAGAGGTGCAAAAAACTTAGATAATATTCATCCATTTTTAATTAATCTTGGTCCTCCAATGAATAAAAAGGCATGGTTCTGTCATAACGGAACCATTTCATCCGTTGGAAAAATAAAGGACAAAGAAGGTGAATGGAGTGACACACGAACATTTGCAAAAATGTTAAATAGTCTTCCATGGGAAATAATTAAAATGAATCTGGAAGATAACCCAAACGAAACATTTGTGCTGTTAAACCAGGACGGGGAATTCATGAAGTTTCAAGAAAGAGTATATGATGGAAAAAGAATAGTAGATACTGAAGGACCAATAGAACATTCCCCAACCAGAATAGTTAATAATTCAAATATATCATATGGTTATAATAGCAGCGTGTGTGACCACTACAGAGATGACTATTATAAAAATGGAAGAAATATTTTTCCATACTCATCATCAAACAACAGTGGGAAAAAAGAAAATACAAATATAAATCATTCCAATGTAAATAACAAAAATGGAATTGATGATGATTATAATTGGCATGATGCATTATATTGAACAAATTTTCAATGAATACTAAAAATTAACGGAGGTTTGTTTGTTTATTGCATTTGCCGATCAATCAAAAAATTCATTCCAAGACATAACTAAAATTTGCAATATTGCAAAAATGAATCTAGAAAGAAATGGAGTATTATCCGATTTCTCGTTGGTGAAAGAAAATAATTTTATAAAACTCGAATTCTTATGTTTCAATCCCAATACATCTGAGGAAGAAACAAGTCTTTTGTTTTTAACAGAAATAAATCTTCTTGGGTTAATTGATGATAAAAAACATAAAGAAATCGTCTTATCTTTATCAAACAGAGATAAAAAATATGAACTAAGAAACTTGAAGGAAATAGAAAATAAATTAAATGATTTTTTCAATTTTCACATAAACATAAATAAATTTTTATTGGAGAACACCATAACAGAAGAAATTGAAAATTACGCATATTGATTTCGTATATTTTTGCGGTTGCGTGTGATAAGCGCTACGTTATTTGAGTGAGAAAATTCTCACTCTTTTTTTTGTCCAGATTTTTCATCCATCCAAATTCTTTATTTTCTTAAATTCAGAAATTATTTCATAAACAACATTTATTCCAAGTTTTCTGAAAACATCAGCATATTCAGTGTAATATATATCTCCGGGACTTGCCATCTGAGATATGTCCCTATGAAGAAATTTTACAAAATTTAATACATTTACTTTTACCATATGAATGCTCAAATCCATAAAAGGCTGACCTAATAATTCGAACAAACCAATATCAAATTTTTCTTTAAATTGTTTATCTAAATATTCAAAAAAATCATTTCCAACATTAACAAGAGCATCATCCTTTGGAGATATCCATAAAAAATAAGGGGTGAATGTATATTTCAAACAATCATATAATTCTTTTTTATCAAAGTATTCTTTTATTTTTTCTTCAGTCGATATTCCTCTTTCCTCAATTTCCTCGTATACTGGAATTGGAAAAACATCATCATAATCAGAATAGTCCCTGTAATTATATATTGATAGCATTATTTATTTTCCTCCATTAGATCCTCAAAGAAAATAGAATATTCGGTTTTGGATAAAGTTCTTAACATCTTTTCAGCCAACTCTCTAATTTCATAATGTGCTGCCTTTGTATTTCTCAATTTAATGAAATGCCTAAGACTTCTAATATTAAATGTTGCCATAAGATTTAATTTATAAACCCTAGGAATAAATTGATTTATAATATCTTTATTTATATCCGGATTTCTTTGATAAAAATCTCTAATTTTAGATAAATATTCCACTGCCATTTTATTTAATTCTTCTGATGAAGTGTTAACAATAAAATTTTCTATGCCCTCATCATTTTTTAAAAATGATTTTATAAATGTATATCTGGTGCTCTGAACCGAATAGGAAACACCAATTCTATGTCTAATCAAATGAACATGAGCATATTCAGAAATATCATTTATTTCCCAAGTAAAAGAGCAATGTTCAGAAACAGATTCATGCCCCTTTTCCAATATAACTTTTCTTATAAGATCTTTATCTTTTTCACCCAAAGAATATAAATCACTATCCATTTTATCAAAAGAATCATGGCACATTCTAATTGCTTTTACAACAACATCTGGAGGTGTTGCATGCATTAAAGAAACTATCATTTTTAACTCCTTATCTATTTCCTTGAATATTTTCTTCTCAACCTATTTGACATATATTGAATTGTTTCCATTGATTCACTTGTTAATCGTTTTGCACTATTGACATGCTTAATAATATTTTTCCCCTGTCTTAAAATTGTTTTCTTTCTAGGTAATGCCATTTTTAGTTTACCCATTAAACTATATAAGACAGACACCCCACTACTAATAATTCCCATCAGTGCAGATATCGGTGTTGATAACAGATCAATAATATTTTTCATTATCTTTTTGATTATAACATAAATTAATTTAATGACAGCCAATGATGCAGCAGCAAATAAAAAACCAACCAATATAATAATAATATTATATATTGCATGTGCTAATTCAGAATATCCACCCATATATCTAGTCAATGCAGCTTGAGATTCACCAGCACCATCAAATCCTGTTAATTTTTTTCTAGCTGCAATAATCACAGTATCAATCATTCTAATTGTCCTATATTTATTCGCATGAAGATATGTTTTAACATTGGATCCTGTTTTTTTCCAATTTAAATCTTCAATGGCACCAAAAATTTCACTTGCAAGATATTTAAAATCTCTTCTGGATTCCAATCTCTGTTCCATTGCATCTTTGTATGCTTCAGGAACTTGTCTTAGTGAGAATCTCCATTTTAATGGCCAGCCCTTCCTCATTGGTTCAACACTTTTCATTGGGACTCTAACCTGAATAGGAAAAAATGGAATATAACTTTGTATTCTGGCCAATGTCCTTATAATAAAATCATTTATTTTTCTTTCAGTTAAAATAACTGTTTTTTCATAAGATGTATATCCACTTCTAACAACATAATTGGATACCTCTTTATATATTTGTTTTTTTGCTTCTTGATCTCCAGATTGTTCTATTAATACATTTTCATTCATAAAATGTTCAAATACAAAATTATCTGATTTTTCTATATGTTTTGCAACATCCACACTTTCCATTAATCCCATATTATTTTCTATATAGTCTTCACGTATACATTCAGCTAAAAAAGAAATCTGTTTATCATTAAAATTAAGTTTCATTTATCCTCCGAGTCACAACAGAGTTATTTATTTTTGTTCGTTATATTTGATGTTTTTATAGTAACAGTATCTACATATATAATATCTTGGCATCCGGAAATGGATGCCGTAAATTTTGAAATTAATTGAGGAGGAAATATGATTCAAATATTAAAAGAAATCTGTCTGTCAATCTTTATCGTTGCAATAACCTTTGCTGTCGGGGTCTGGTTTCTAGACCCTACTGGCCGCGAGATTTTGAACAACTGGATGGATAACTATTTCACTACTGGGTCCGAGCATGTGGCTCGGGCACAGGACGAAAGAATATTTAAAAATATATATGGGTCTGGAACGACCCAAGAATACGAATGGGAAAATAATTAAGGAGGAAAATATGGAGAAAATCAAGAACTTTCTCAGCGATGCAACGATGTTCATCGGACCCGTGGTAGTGTATCACGGGATGTTCACCGCATACCATGGATTACTTCTCACATCTGTGGTAGAAACGACAGCAGGAATTGTCCTTTGCATGGGTGTTGAAAAGGCACACATGCTATACAAAAGAATGAGAGGAGAAAAATCATGAGCATGAAAGAAAAATCTCAAAAGCAGTATGAAACTGAAGAAAGAAAGATGAGAGAAATGACAACAGAAGAACTCCTGGTAATCGCCAGGAGGCAACACTGCAAACATTCAGGATCCTGCCGAGAATCTGATTTGCACGGAGAGAGGTGCAAAAACCAGTGCGAATTCAGAGAGCCATATGATATTTATTGCCCCCATTGCGGTGCATACTTGGGGAACGGGTATGATCTCGTCCCCGCCCTGGAGTGTGATTGTGAAGGTGAAGGCTAGCGAAAGCTAGCCTCTTTCTTTTCTTTATTTTTTCAAAGTTATTTCATAAGAACATTGATTAACTATCAATGGTTTTTTCAATTTGGCACTATGCTTTTTATATAAATTCATGATATCATTAATATCTTTATAAAACCCTTCTGCTATTTTTTTGTCCCAAAATTTCAATATAAGTTTATGTTGTGTATCACCACTCAATTCAAAACAATGTTTATCTTTTTTTGTATATATTTTGCTTATTTTATCAACAGAATATATTTTAAAATCAACTAAAGAATTGACCTTTAGGTCTATAATAGATCTTCCTTTAGCTTTCGAATTAATCATCAATCACATCCTTAAGTTTACAATTTAGACATTCTTCTACGGGGACAATTTTTTCCTCTGTATGATATGTGCATACAATATATTCATATTCTTCTTCATCTATACTCATAGTTTTGATATTCAATTTACTCTTAAATATTTTACAAAATTTACAAACACCCATGACATACTCCCCCTTATCTACAATATTCTTCTAGCCCTTTGGGTTTGAAAAGTATATCCTTTGTGTTTGTTCTCCATGTTTTTGAAAGAGGAGAATCTATTTAGATTCTCCTCTCCAATAACGTTATTCAGCTTTCTTTCTTTTTTGAATAGTTTTACATTCGGCGACACTTTCTTTTCTATATTTAGCCAGAAGTTTTCCAACTTTACTGGAAACTTTCCTAGCCTTAGCAGCAGCTGATTTGTTTTTCTTTTCTACAAATTTTTCATTTGCATTCTTAAACTCTTCCCACGATGCGAAAAGTTCGGCTAACAGTTCAGTCATTTTATAGTCCTCCATTTTTTAATTATATTTTAAAAATCGTCAACCTCTATCTTCTGAAATTGAACACTGATTAATCAAAAGTTCTTTCTTATCTTTTAAATCGTTGATATATTCAATAATATTACAAATATTAATTGGTTTATAATTTAATTGTTCCACTGACACATTGAACCATACCATATCCTTTTCTTTTTTAATAAAGTAATAATTATTATGTATATGCCCATGGATATTGACTTTTATATCGTTATCCACAAGAATGTTTGAATTTAATGGGACATGACTCAATGCTATTTTCACATCATCAACATTTATAATATAAAATTTGTTTTTTATTAATTCAATATTTAAATTGTTTTTAAACCAACTAACACCGGATCTTTCATGATTGCCTTTTATTAATATAATATTTCCGGTTATAAATTCTTTTAAATAATTTATTTTGTGATCTATTTTTCCAAACATAAAATCACCAAGGTGATATACAGTATCATCATTCTTAATAATATTTTTCCAATTATTTAAAATTCTATCTTGCCAATCATCCGGCCTATCACAATATTGTTTAATTTTTTCATGAAAAAAATGTGTATCTGAAATTAACCAAGTGTTCAAAATTCAAATATCCTCGCTTATTCTACGATTTCTCCATCTGCAACTTCGGGAGTTATATTAAGGCTCTCAGAAATAATACCACATTCTTCTGCTTCAACAGTTTCTATTTTTGTTACTTCTTCCTTTACATCTTCAACTGCTACTTCTTCTTCTGGTTTCTGTTCTTGATATATTGGAATTAGAAGATTTTCTTTTTCTCCAAGTTTCTTGACAAAATGATATTGTTTTCCTTCGATTTCATATCTAAGTTTAGACGCTACAAAAACAGATGATAATTCTCTCATGATACTAACCTTGTATGCATTTGCAAGATTTTTAATATGTTCCGTGACATCATCATCCTTTAATAAAACGATAAAATCAATTAGTGCATATCCTTCATTTTTTTCATCCATTCGATAAGTAACTTTAGCTTTTACAATGGGATGTTTATCACCCTCGTTTTCACTTTCAGACATAGCAACCATTGCAATTCCGGGTTCATCAATAAAACCAATAAGCATTTCATAACCTCCATTTTTAATTAATTATGGTTTCCCATTTTTATTTTGTTTATCTTTTGACAAACATCAAAAAAACATATGTTTTTTAATTATTATTTACTACATATATAAATTAAATGTGTATATTTCTTTTTTCAAAAACAAAAAAAAGAATGAGAGGGGGCCATCATGATCAACGTGTATTTCTTTTCTCTCGGTATGAAAATTGGAGTTCCAGTATGGGGATATCTTACATATCGTGGGTATGAAAGATACCACCCAACCCACATAAGACTGGCAAAAGAAAAAATCAAAAATATTAAACCCTATGTCATACAATTAGGAAATAAGATGAAAAATCGATGGAAAAAATATATCGGCAGTTTCAACAAGAACAGCAAAATCACATTTTTACTAAACACTGATGACGACAGGTTTACTTGTGAAATTGTCGGGGACATATTCATATGCAATATCAATAAGAACAATGAAATTGACACATCAGAATTGAAATACACTTGTCTTCTTCCAACGGAAGAAAAGTATGATAAACTGGTGTGGAACTTCGAAGCAATAAGAGACAGCATACATTTTGCTTTGGAGATGGTTTGTGATATTGATAAAGCATATGAGGTTATAAATGAAATGGGAAATACGATGAGAGAGGAGTTGAAAGTGTGGAAAGGTTAAAGGTAAAGTTATGCCTGATGCATATACAAAATATATGCAATCAGGTTTCTAAAAATTATGGAATTCCAAACTTAGTAATAAAAGACGCTAAGTTTGAATTCTTTAATATTTTAAATAAAATATACATAAGAAGTTTATTAATTCAAGTCATAACTGATCGTGCGTTCAGCACTGTCAAATATGAAAACGAATTAAAAAAACTTTTTAAAGGTAGGTTATTTGTAGATATTCATTTTGATATCCGTCCGAGAAGGGATGTAATCAAAATTGGACATGAAACAAAAACCTACTATTTTAGTTTTTTAAAAAGTAGGAATTTTCTAAGTGTTCCTATCTTAGAAAAAATTAAATAGGTGTGGGGTCGCCACACCTATTTTTTTGATTTAAATATCAAGTTCTTCCAACCCAACAATTCTCATGTAATCCTCTGTTAATTCTAATGCTGGATTTATTTTTCTTTGCTCTGGTAAATTAGCATGCCCACTTATTAATATATCGGACAACATTTTTCTTTTCAATGCCATATCATCACTTGCTGGACCAAACAGTTCTCTTATAATTTTATTTGCACCATATGCAGATAATACCCAGCTGTCCAGTTCTCCAACAGTTTGACCTTTCTCTTTATTTGCAGCAGACGGTTGTTTTGTTTTCTGCGAATATGAACCTATAGATCTGACTGTTAATTTTTTTTCTGCCATATGTTCCAGTTTATGAATAAACATATATCCAACCGGAACTTCTCCATTTGTTTTCATATCATATTCTGGAAGGAACAATTTATATTTTGTTTTCAATCCAAGAATTTTCATTGCTTCCATTATATCTCTGACTTTTGGTGCATCAAATGGTGGAACTATTATTGGAAAGAATCTTTCATTCCTCATTTCTTGAAATTCTATTTCTGACATGCCGATTAAAGATGCCATCATTTCTTTTCTTATTCTCTTGTCAGCAGTATTATCAAGATGAGCCATGACTTTGAATAATAATTTTGTAAAAGCGGACTTGCTAAGATTCTTTGCTTCATCTGATAATTTTTTTGATATTAACCCACAATAAACTTCAAAAACTTGTCCCATGTTAATACGACTATAAATACCAAATGGGTTTAGAATAATATCTATTTTCTCTCCCCATGGTGTTACTGGCATTTTATCATCATCTTCCATAAGAGTAATAACACCTTTATTTCCATATCTATTTGAAAGTTTATCTCCGTCCTTAATATCTTTTTCTGTTTCCACATAAACTTTTATAAGTGTTCCATCAATTTTCTCACCACGAATAGTATATTGTCCTACCCTTTTTGGATCACCAAATTTATCAACCAATTTTGTCATTGTCGGATTTATACTCTTGTGATTACAGTATAATTCAACAGAATAAATTATTCCCTTATTGGATTTCAATGTTATTGTTTTTTCAGTGGTGATATCTAAATCTCCAAAATCTTCCATCTCACCAAGCAATGGAACTATATTTTCTGGAACAAATTCAACAAGCACATGTCTATCTTCTATGTGTTTATCAATATCAATATCAAAATTGACCAATTCATCTTTCTGGGACAAAAATATTTCAAATACCATTGAGTGTCTACTTGTCAACGCTTTTTCACTATACAACCCTTTTCTTATAACAACTCCATCTTCAAAATTAGAACCCTTCCATTGCATAAAAGCACATAACAAATTTCTTCCAAGTGCAAGCTGACCATTTTTAAATAAATGATTAGATACTATAACCTGCCCAGATTTAACCTTATCTCCAAGTGCAACATCAGATTTTAATTCACTAACGCTATGAAAACTTTGTCCACTTCTAAGAACAACTCTTCCTATTTCAATTTCTTCTGTTTCCCCATTCTTATATTGAACCTTTATACTATTCTCATTTATCTCCACTATCTTGCCATCATCTTGAGCAGTGACTATAAATTCACCAGAACTATAATTTGCTATTAAAGATTCATATCCAGTCTGGACTGCAGGAACTTCATTATTTATAATCGGAAGAGATTGTTTCATCTGATTGGAAGCCATAATACATCTTGTTGGCTCATTGTTTTCTATAAATGGAATAAGAGATGTCGTCGGACTTAACATTCCAGTTTTTAAATTATCATCTATTTTTTTTATTACTAAATGTCCATATTTTGTTCTATAGTTTGCAGAATTTGTCAGCTGTTGAACCATACCAATTGCATCTGACTGTGGAGTATCAATTGGATCTATATTCCCAAAATATGTGGGGTGAACTCCTCTCATTTCAAGCAATTCAGCATTAGCATCTATTCCACCAACTCCTCTGTATGTTACGCGAGTTATTGATGAGATTTGCTCCAGGGGATTAACATATTCCGCAGTCTGTGTCAATGATGATGTTAAAATGTCAGTCATGATTTTATTCTGATCAATTTCAAGTTTAACCGATTTATTCCTTAATTTTGTTTCCCCATTATATCTGGAATATGCCAAATCAAAAACATTCTTAATAGCCATTGGAATAATTTCAGTACTTCTAACACGCATTTTACTGATATCATTTCTTGCTTGGAAATATCCTTCAATTAATTTTGGGATAACATATTTATAAATATCAATAATATTTGTTGGTTCATTATTTGACAAAAGAATTTCCTTTGTTTGTTTATCAATAATATTTGCATGGACGGTTTGAATATTATATTTTGCATTCTTATTTCCAGTCAAAGCGGAAATGACATTATTCCATAAATACTTTCCATCTGAGAATTTGGAAGTATAATCCTTTAAACGTTTGAAATCATTTTTTAATACTTCCCATTCTGGTTTATTAAATATGATATTAATCGTAGTATCTTTTGTTTTTAATTTAACTAATGAATTCTCGACATTATCTCGCGTTATCTGAATCCCAAAAACTTTATATAATCCTTCTTCACCGAATGCAGCTAAAAACCCAAGGATAAATGGCATTTTCATTCCAGAACAAAACATACTAAAATATGGCTCTTTAAATGTTTTAAATTCTATCCTTATAGGAGCATATATTGAATGAATATAAACTGTGTGCGGCTTTGGAAAATAAATTGGATTAGCAACCAATTGATTGATCAAAACCTTTTTCATTCCATTAACATATATATAATTATTTTCAATAATGGCCGGAACTTTAAATTTGACAATCTGCAACTGACCATTTGCCAATTTTAATTTTGCAGTATACTGGACAAAAACACTTTTAAAAACTTCAGTTGGCGCACTGGTAATAACCTCTTTCTTTATATCCATCAGTTTAACCGGGATATCATTATCCTTATATGAATTTAAAATTTCAGTTATATATTCATCCTGAAGTTGCGTCACTTCATTTATTCTTTTAACCATCACGTTATTTAATAACTGATTATTGTGTATTTTTTTAATATCCATATTTTTGACAAGTGGATGCTTGGATCTATTTTTTATATCCATAGATGGCAATATAAATTCTTTTGTTTTTTCTATAACTTTCTTAGCTCCATGTTTAGAAATAGCTTTTTTATTTGTAGAATCATCAGTATTGAAAACATGCTTCAACACTTCAGCAGCTAATTCTTCATCAGTCTCAATATGTTTAAATTCTTCTTTTGTTTTACCACTTGTAATATTTGATCTGATAACTTCTTTTGCGGTGGAAATATCCAATTTATCATCTTTTCTAAAATTTTCATTACTCTTATTAACATTCCCATCTGTTTTTGATGTTTCTGCTTTAACTTCAATTTCACTTGTAGTTGGTGTCATTTCTGTTTCTTTCTGATCTGGCAACTCTTTGTTAACTTCCTCAGCTGGTTTTTCAGCAGCAATTTCTTCTTCAAATTTCATGTTTCTTAAATATGCCATTAATTTTCCAAGATTAAATCTTTTGTCACCTTTCCTATAAATCATTCTATATGTGACCGTATCATATTCTTCATTAAGCAAAAACATATCATCAAAATAATTTGATCCCATTTGAATTTGTTTTAATAAAGGATATATTCTCCGTTTAAAAATATTTTTATCAAATGGCAATTTATTATTGAAATGATAAAAGATAGTAACTTTATATCCTTGATTTTTAAATTCTTTTGCAAAATCATTTAGAATATTGCTCAGCATCATAAATGGAACTTTCTGCCTCAGATCAGGATATTTATTTTGCAATATTTCCATCCATGGATTAAAATCGAAATAAAACGGTCTGTTCAATCCTAATATTTTTTCCTTTGTCATAAATGGAAATAATTTATATGCTGCCCTAATATTTTGTAAATCACTGCCTTTTGGAAACATTCTTATAAATTTATATACAAATCTTGGTAATAATAAATTTCTTACGAACATTACCGGAATATTTATTTTTGGAAATACATCCAAAAATGATTTGTTATTTTCAGATATATATATTATCGCAATCTTATCTCTTGGTGTGATATAAACCTTTTTATCTGTTGTAGAGAACAACATAAATTGATTTGGTTTTTTTGCTTCCAATAATAAATCATTTGACATTTTAAATCACCCCTATTTTCAGTATAGCATTTCAAGAATAGAACTGCTCATTTGAGTTGTACCATCTATATCTTGATGATATGCTGTGATCAATCCTTGATGGAATGAATTCTGTATATCTTCAAACATCAATCCCAATTTCCAATTATCCAAATATGGAATCGATTTTATTCCAACCTTATATGGATTCCATTTTTTAGTTAATCTTGCCAACAATCTATGATTATCAAAATCTCTCAAAATTTGAGACATCAATACTTCAATGTGAACTAAATCCATTGTCGTGATGTCATTATATTTATCCCATATTCTATTAAAGATTGTCAAAATATTCCTAACATTTTCACGCTTATCCAAATAAGAGACCAACTGATCTATAACCAGAGAAAAATTATCTTCTTGATCTGCTACAATAAAAAACTGTTCTCCTGCTTTCACATCCAAAATAATTTTTTCTTTATCAATAAATACAATTTTATTTCTCAATATGGTTATACCCGTATCTGCTTCTAATAATACATTTCCTTTTGTTGGATGATCTAATATCATGAATAAACTTGGGATAAGAATATTTCCTTCCTGTGTTTCTATTATTGAATTTTTTTGAATTGTTCCTAATAATATTTCCAGTTTGATGTTTTGCAATGCAATAAGATTTTGCCCATCCTGTTTGAATATTCCTTTCAATTCATTTTCATCTAATTGAGTTTGATTTTTTATAAATGCTTTCATAATATCAAAAATTTGAACAGAAACTATACCTCCGGTATGGAACGTTCTCATGACCAATTGTGTTCCACGCTCACCTATAGATTCCCCAGCAAGAACACCAATATTTTTAGTTTTGATGATTTCTCTTAATTTTCCATAACATGTGTGGCATATTTCTCTTGATTTGCAGAATACTGGAGATCTTAATTTTAAAACTTTAAATCTAGAAACATTATCTGGGGTCAATTCAATTAAATTCTCATTGTCATCCAAAACATATCTTCCATAAACCCTGCTGCTTATGTTGGGGCTATTGGCTATATCAAATGTCCTGTTTGTCTTACAGTCGTGGACATCCTCGGATAATCTGCAACAACTCAACGCAAAAACTAATTTTCTAGTCAAGTATCCAGTGTCTGCAGTTTTTAGTGTTCTATCTGCCAATCCTTTTCTTGCACCACTACCAGATGCAAAATACTCCGATGGTTTTAACCCATCCACAAATGAAGAAGAAATTGATGTTGTCAGATTATTACCAGCATCAGAAATTAATCCCTTCACTCCCAACATTTGTGTTATCTGAGACATCTTACCAGACGCTCCAGATATAATAGAATCATATATCGCAGATCCACTATTCTTTAATCTTTCAAGAATGACTTTTCCCATATCTTCTATTATTTTTGTTTTTTCCGATAAGTCATCTGTTTTCTTAAATAACTCTCTTAATTTTATAATTTCTTTATCTTCGCTTATTAATAAATCATCCAATACAATACTTCTTGGATAAATTGTTATAACCTTATATGATAATTCTTGCAATTCCTGCACCACATTATTAAGCCTATCTTTATAAAACATTAATAATTTTTTGAACAGTGGTTGAAATTTCTTACTATTAATTGTTTCAAGAATATATCCATACTCTTCAGCATATTCTTTAAAGGAACTATTAAATAAATATTTTCCAACAGTTATTGTTTTACCTTTAATTTTTATTCCTTTTTCAATATTTTTAAGCATCTCATTAATATCAATGACACTCCCAGTATACATTTCTTTAATCACATAATCTTTTGTCAATATATATATACCTTGAAAAATATCTTTTTTCAATTCCAAAGATGGTTGATACATTCCCTTATGAGAATTCATTGTCATTAATAGTTCTCTTGCTTCAGTGGTCGCTTCATCTGTTAGCAGGGCATAAACAGCCATAGTATCTTGAACAAACACACCGTCGGCGGTAGAGAAGGTATACCAATCTTCAACTGTAAAATCATATCCAGTTGTTTTAGTTTCATCTCTAGTTATTTCTATTTCAGATATAGGAATTAATTCAAGATTTTGTTTTTCAAGATTTTCTTTTATTGACATTTAATTTCCCCTAATTTTAATCTAAACTTTAAGTTTCCACAATCCCACAACCTATATAACCCCTCTTGGGCTCTCAATATCCATTCTGGAATATCCAAAGGCTCATCTTTACGTTTTCTATATTTAAATCGATGATATCTATTCATATTTTTAACATACCAATAATTCAATCCTGTCCAACCAACATCCTCGAAACCAAGCGTTCTATATAAATCACCATTACTCCACCTCAAATCAGCATATGTAAAAATTTCTTTTGGTTTATTTTCTTTTATAAAAAAAGAAAGAAATTTACTAGCCATTCCAGTAATGGTATAATCTATTTTAACAGCAAATCTTGACAATTCATAAATATTATTATCTTTATTTTTGTTTCCTTTAGATATACTTGGTTTTGAAAATGTCATAACAGAAACCAATTCATTTTCATGGAAAGCACCATATCTCATTCCAGAGTTATCATTGCCTTGAATATGATTTTCATCTAAAAAACTTCTGCATATATCACTAGATATTTTAACGATTTTACATTTTCTAGCATATATTTTATTATTATTTTTATGTAAGATGTTTCTTATTCTTGATTTTACAATTTCTTTTTTATTACACCATTCATCTTCAAATATTTGTATTAATTTAACATTCTTTTCTTCTGCCTTTTTATACTTTATATGGTGTCTTCCCATTTCCTCTTTTAATATATTTTTAATAAATTCTTTATTTTCTAAAATATTATCCTTATTATATTTTGTAATTTCCGGTCCTTCGGAATGCCACCATATTCCATTCATTTCTATACCGACATTATAATCCAGAAGATAAAAATCTATCTCCAATGGCGATATTATTTTCCTATCCAACGCAGTATATTTTACGTTCAATTCCATCAAAAAAGATTCCATCTCCAATTCCATATCTGTTCTATAGGATGGATAACAATCCATGCACCTAACAGATGATTTATTAAATGTCAAGAAAGAAAATTTTTTTCCGCATTTATTGCAAATCGCAGTTCTTTTATCTGAATATACAAACATATCCTCTATTGAATTCTCAAAAGTATAGTTAAGAATCAGATCATTATATATTAACTCCAATTTTTTCTTCCAGTTTTTATAAAAAGATTTTTTAACTTTAATTTTAGTTTCATCAGATTGACTAATGTTATCAACCCCGTATTTATTTTTAACTCCATCTTTTTGAAGTTTTTTACCTTCTTTACTCTGCCATGGATATTTTGTTCCCCAATTCTTCAAAGAAGTATTTATTTTTTTTGTTTTGAAATCTTCCGATTGGCTTATATTATCAACCCCATATTTTTCTAACATTGTCTGTTTCATTTTATCTTGAACTTCTTTTGATTGTGCTGGATTATCAACTCCAAAATGTAATCTTGTAGTTTTTTTCTTTTTTTCTTTAATTAATTCTGATTGACTATTATGATCAACGCCATATTTTTTTCTGGTGCTTTCTGTTGCTTTTTTTCTAACCTCTTCTGATTGTAATGACCAATCAACACCATATTTTTCTTGATTTATATTTTTTATTTTATCAATTATTTTTTTGGATTTACTTGGGTTATCAACACCATAATTCTTTACCCATGTTTCTTTTTTCTTTTCGAGAATTCCGGGTATTTGACTCGCATTTGTAACTCCGTATTTTTTAATTAAAGTTTCTTTATTTTTATTAATAACATCCGGATCTGAATTTTTACATTTCGAGCAACAATATTTCCTATATCCGACATTTAAACCATCAAAAACTGTTTTATTCCCACATATTTTACATTTTCCTTCATTTTCATTTTCTTTGATATATTTATCATAGTAGTCATTGATGGATATATTATGTTCCCATTTCATATGCCCAAATGATTTACAACCTAATTCTTTCCCGCATATTCTACAAATATGTTTTTCATTAACACTCATTTTTACAATCCTCTTTATTTCTTTACCAAATATTTACCATCTGGTTCTAATAGCAAATCATTTGGTGTTATTTTTTTAAGGCAACCGTCCTTTTCGTCATACACAATTAAACTATGATCCATAGATACCCAAAAATCCTCAAATCTATTTTTATCATCATGCAATTTGAACATTTCTAGATTTTCGTGTTTAGAATATTCTGTTATTTTTTTATTGTCAATATCGCCAGTGGAAAGATCTATGGCCTTAATCGATATATCTTTTATTGGTTTAAATTTAGTAACTATAATCCCAGAATCTTTTATCTTCGTTTTAATTTTTTCCACCAAACCAGAATTTTCTATGTCACTAATATGTATTAATACTTCTTTCCCATCTACAAATAAAAGTATATTGCTTAAATTTGAATCACCGTCGAAGTCAGCGTTCAGTCCCTCGCATACGGCATTGTTTATTCTCAAAACACTTCCATCAACAATAACAGGTTCAAATGCCCTCCAACTATCTCTATGAAGAGCAGGATCTCTTTTTGCACAAATCATTCTATCTTTAGAAACTTGAATAACAATTTTCTTAATTTCGCCATATAAAGGAGAATCAGATTTGATCATGTTTTGACTGATATCTTTCAAAACCTTTTTACATTTATCCAAATAATCTTCCTTTGGATACATTTGAGAAAGCATATCAAAATATATTTTTTCTTGCTGTAATAATGAATGCAATATAAATGGTTCAAATATTCTTACAGCAATTCTCATTGTTATGCCCATCTTGTTTGGTGGCATTTCTGGGTCACCAACTATAACACCTCTACCCGAATGATCTACCCTTTTTCCCAATAAATTAGATCTATAATATCCTGTTTTCTTTCCCAATTTAAGTTTAATAAATTCATATAAATTATTATATGCCAATTGAATTTTAGAAACAAATGTTGAACGGGTCAATTCATCAAACCCATCCAGATTTGAAGGAATAGATCTACACACCTTAATAATTTTTATATAATATTCATTAAGCTCATCAGGCATAAAATCACCAGTCTGTCTATTTGGGTATATAGGTCTTCTATCTGGAGGAATGATTGGTATTTTAGAAGTAAAAAGTTTTTTCTTATTATTTTTTAATATATTTGCAAATGCAGTTCTGTCAGGTGTATCCACCCTGAATTCAAGACTATTATACACCGTTATTAAACCAACAATACCATAATGCTCTGCATCTCTTTCGGCTAATTCTATGGCACCTTCTTTAGTTACATTAAATCCCAAATCTTGATTAACAATGTCTTTAATTTTTTGATCTAGTCTTATAAGTATTGAAAAAACAACGGGATTGAAAATCTTAACTCTTAAATCAATACAAGCATACGCTGAATGATATTTTTCACTTCCCTTAGAACCAAATATAATTGGGCTGAACAATCCAGTTTCAGAATATTGTTGTAATCTTTCATTTTTGAATATTTTTGAATCATTCACTATTGGCAAATGAGCGCAAAAACTTTCTAGATCTAATAAAGATAATTTGGTTTGCTCAGCCATTTATACACTCCTTGTATTTCAAAGTTATTTATTTTTGTTCACTAGTTTCCTTATTTGCTAAAGAATTTTTTAATTTTATTGTATCCATTATTTTTTTTCTCCTACTTTCGGATTTATCGTATATATCATCGTCGATTGTAAATACAATTGAAGGATTAATATCACTTCCTAATATATCTTCAGGAAATAATAATTTTGGCGGGGATAATACATTTTTCATTTTCTCATCGTCGTTAATATAATTTACCAAATACTCTTTTAGTGATATGCTTTCTTCATAATTATTAATAGAAACTATACCAGGAATATAAAACAAATTTTTAAATTTGTCAATCCATTCAGGAGTTAAATTCATCATACTTCCCCCCTTACTCCATATTTCTTTCCATTGTCACCATGGTTAAGAAAAATTTTCTAATTTTCTCAAATTCTTCATTCTTATCATCAAATAATTTAATCATCGTATCAATTATAATTTCAACCCAGTCATCTGTTATTGTAACGACATTTCCTTTGACGATATCATACACATAAGGCATTCTCAAATCTTCAATAATATAATTTAATAAATTGATAACTATGCTTTTATCCTTTATACCATAGAAATTGACATCCTTTTCCATAATAGCAGTGTAGTATTTTTTTATTGTTTTCTTTCTAATATTCTTACTGACAGAATTTTTTCTTGTTTTCACTACTCTCAATAACAATGATAATTTTTGAAAGAATGGATCTTCAGGATATAATTTTGAAATAAGTTGTGAAATAAATAAATTATTCAATACGATATAATGTGTTTTTCTTTCATTTAAAAAGCTAGTAGAAATTCCAGTTATTTTTGATGTTATTAAATTTCCAATGGTATACATGATTGGGGATACTGTTACATCTGCAGATCGCTGTATTAAATTATCAACACTTTCTTTATCAAATAAATATTTCAATCCAAATAAAATATGATTATTGAACATAGATTCATTCATAATTAATTTATCGACATCAAGTGCCATCAAATATTGCTCAAAGTAATTTTCATTGTTATCGCTAATAATAGTAGAATTTATATTAGTTCTAATAAGCCATGTGAACTTTTCGTTAATAACTGAAACAATAAATGTCATTGGATTCTTTTTAACTCCAAAATCATATGTAACTAAAAACTGATGCATGAAAGAATTAAACATCATCAGAGAGTATCCTATGTTTTGGTATCCATATTTAATAGATACTAAATTCCATAACATTTTATCAGATAAAGAAAATTTAAAAGATAATTGCCTAATCAGTCTATAAAGAATATCAACAAATCCAGCATTATATAATTCACCTGTTACCACAAACATAAATTTTTTATAGAGATATTCTGTAAAATTATTTTTATCAAATATAAAAGGAGAAATCAATTTTAATGAAATTATTGTTTCCAATAACATTTTCATCATTTTTTCATCTATATAAAGAGATTTGCCTGTTTTCTTGGTTGGATTACAATAATTGGAAACATCAATGTCCATCATCTCAAATCTTTTCTTTGAAATAAAAGAAACATCTTTTAATTTCTCAAAGAAATTATCCCAATCTTCTGCAACATAATATTCGATTAATGATCTGATGAATGGTTCATATTCTGAAACTAATAATGTTGATCCTTTGATAAAATCAATTATTTCGTCGCAAGAATTTCTCATTGTCAAATTCTTTATAGCAAACTTCCACTTATATCCATCGCTGAATATAAATTCTCCAAATTTATTACTTTTTTCCTGAGATTGAATAAGTTTCATATTTAACGCCCTCCGAAAAAATTTTCTTTGTTATGATATATGTACTTTAAAAAATCTAAAAAAAAATAAATATAAACACAAAAAAATGGGCACTCTGAGAAAACCCAGAGTGCCCAAAATATTTATGTTTCAAACCTGTTATTAAAACAGGAGGGCTCTAAAATAATATTACGTTATTTCCAGCACACCAAGACCTTTGTGATGCACGAATGCAGTTCCATACCTGGTCAGCACGCTGAAAGATGGTTTATATCCCTTGGGATACGGAATGACCAATCCAGGAGTATGCATAATCAAATAGAACACTGATTTATGCTCTTCATTCGGACCCGGTTTGTAGACGAGCAGCATTTTGTTCTTTTCCTGTACAGGTGAATCGATGACAGTCATATTGCCACCTTCAATCTCTGCAGCTTTATAACCGACAACCGATTTGCCCTGACGATCATAATCAACTCTATAAGTATCCAGATCCCTTAACAGAGCTGCATTAAGAGTGTTCGCGGCCATAACATTAGCTTCACCAAGTCTGGTGTCATTCGAGATCTCAGCAGAGATTTCGTTGATTGGGGTGATAATGTTTTCATGCCACGATTTCGGACCCCAGTCATAGCCAACAGGAGCATTCTTAGTGAACTGCTGAATATGGGTAGCAGGAACCAGAGCTGGATTATAAACCACACCAGTCAAAGACTTAAGAATGTAGTTGTCCAGATCAAGAGCAATCTGCGAACCAATCAGGTCGAGAATAATGGATTCAAGTTCAACATCATAAAGAGACTTGACATCCATTTTCTGCTGCACAGTATATGAAACTTCGATCTGCCTGTCAACGATCGGAATCCTGATCTTGTCAATTTCAATTTCCATTTTTGAAGAAACTGTATTTTCTTCGATAGAAACTGTTGCTTCGACCTTAGCCTGAGTAGCAACACCATTCACCGAGCTAAATGTGATTGTTCCATTCAGGAAGTCAACTTTTCCAGTGACAACATCAGTTGCTGCACCGAGAGTTACGGGAATATAGAAATTGCCATCAACAGTTGTGATCTGGTCAACTCTATAAATGTTTGCGCCATCAGTGATCTCAAGAATCTTAAGATCTCTTTCAATGTGAGCAGAAGCAGGAGTTAACCCACCAGCAGCTGCCAGAAGATCGGTAGAACCTGGGACCGCACAAACGAATCCACCTGGAACACCAAGGGTCGGGCCTCTGGAGATATCGGTGCTCATTGAAGGAGCATCATAGTTATTCACATCGTTCCATCTGTTGAACTTAGCTCTCATGATGGGTTTGATGATGTCCACTTTATCAGTGGTTGCAAAAGTGATAAGATCTTTTGCAATCAAACGAGGATAAAACACGGGAATCAACGGCAGTGAAAGAACTTCATAGTGGGACAATGAACCTTTTGCATTTTCCATCAAAAGAGTTTCCCTGGTTCCTTTAGCCATAGTCTTAATATTAATCCTGTCATGTGCATCCGTGAATGGGGCTGACAGCGACTCCACATAATAATTGAATGCTTTCTCATCAGCTAACACGTTAGTATTCTGAAGAGGATTTGAAAGATCAATACTAAAATTTTTCTTAATACCCCTGAAACTTTCAATCAGTAGGTCTTTCGTAACAAAACTGTTTTGCTTAGCCATTATAATTACCTCCTAATATTTTCCAATATCTTGGACTTTACTTCTTCTATTATTTTATTCTGCTTTTCCAGCTCATTAAACGACATTGTTTTCAATTTCTTCATTATAAGTTTAATGTCACTTCTTAATTGCAGTGAAAGGAATTTTTTCTCGGCAATAAAAATTAAATTATTGACAATTCTTTCACTAAGTTGCATTTTTTTGTATTCATAGTTTAAACTTTTCAATTTTGATAAAATGTCATTTAACTTTTTTAAAATAATTTTAGTCTCATTCTGAATACCTAAATACCTATTTCTAATCTCTTCATTCTCTCTATCAACAAAAGGTTTTAGGTAGAAACCAAACTTATTTCTGACTTCAATCAATCTTTTTATTGGATAGTTACTTTTTTCTTTTCCAATAATATCCATCATTTTTCTAAATCCTCACTCTTCTTTAATGAGTTTTTTGAGTTTATCCAACCCAATTGCTATATTTTCTTCCGATTTAACAATTTTAGTTTTAAAAACTTTTTCCTGTATTTCGGAAGTTGATAACTTCTTTTTCAAAAATTCCAATTTACTAACTGCTGCTTCTAACTTTTCTTTTAGATACTTAACTCTTTTACCCTCGGATCCAAATCCCTGGGTAACTATCTCCATCATGGTATTTATTAAATTCTGTTTATTATTTTGTTTTTGTTCATAAATGTTAATCATAAACTACACCCCTATTTTTTCATGGTTGTTTTTTACCAACATATATCAAGATATTAACTTGTTTTCTCCTTGACATTTTTAAGATAATCTTTTGCTTTAGACGCAAATTTCTTTGTTTCTTCTTCTGGTGATTTCCCAGAAAAGAATCTAAGAATTCTTCTTCCAACTGGAACTAATAATTTGGCACTGACAACTCCAACAACTGCCAAAGACAACCACATCATTGACGTTGATAATAATTCTCTTGGTATTTCAATTGTAAGAGGAATATTATTTCTAGATTTTATTCCGATTAATGTTGAAAGATCTTTTATCATTCCTTTGAGGTATGGAATAGCTTTTTTATATTCCCCAGATCTAACAAATTTTTCGAATTCTGATTTATTAGACAATGTAGTATTTTTTATTTCTTTAATAATTTCAAGACTATCTTTTACTAATTCTTTATCGACTTCCTCTTTCAGCACTGCAGACTCACCCATTGCACTTTTCATGGCCAATTCTCTACTTGCTTGACTGTGCTTTATAGCCATATCTGTTTTAGAACCCAACATTGCAGTTAAAGCTGCCAATAAAGCCACAGAAACTTTTCCAATATTATTAACAACCAATACACCAAGACCTGAAATAATTGGAGCTATCACTGCAGATGATCCTGCGATTTCATTCAAATATTTTTCTACTATATATTTATCTTCCATTTCAAGAATACTTTTAATATTACTTTCATTGAGAATGTTTAATGAACTAGATATAGTTTCTATTTTGATACATTCAGAAAAGAAATGTAAATTATTTTTGGTTAATTTCAATTTCATTTTATATCCTCCCTTAGCACCATTTATTCAGAGTTTCAAATAATATTTTTTCAAAGTTTTCGCTTTTAACACCACTGGATAAATTTCCAATTTTTAAGCTTTCCTGAATATTATAAAATTTTTCCTCTGAAAGATTTCTAAAATGGGCTTCCATATGTGATGGTGTTGAAACAGCATCATATGATACCAAATAATCAATATGATCCACAACAACATGGTCACCAACTCTATTTCCTTGACCTATGGCTCTAAGAGAAAATCCCAGCGGAACATCATCTTTAATTATTTTGACAACCTGGTCACCAAGACCAAACAATGTTGATTCAACAATTCCCCACAATTCGTTATTTTCAAACCAAAATTTAGTGATAACATGTGAGCATCTTTCCCATAATACAGTCGAAAGTCTCAATTCAACTGCTTGTTCATCACCATAATTTGCAAGCATTGGATGATCTAATTCACCAACAAATCCTCTTGGATTTATAAGAGTCTCCATTTTGAATTTGAGGGCTTCTTCTAACGCTCGTTTTGTGTAGATCCTACCGTTTCTATTTTTACCGTCTACTGTTTGAAGAACAGCTTTAAATATTACCTTATTAGGAAGGCGAGTAAGAATAGTTCTTTTTGTTAGATCGGCTCCTTCCATAACTAAAAATCTATTTGACATTTCTATTTCCTCCCATTATGTTTAATTTATTTTTATTTTTATCTTCATGAGTTTCTTCAGTTGATTTTTTCTCTTCTTCTTCTTTTTCTTTTTTCTCTTCTTCATTAATATATTTAACCATATGTTCATCCATCTTCCAGACCAATTTTAAAATAACACCCAATATTCTTTTTAATATAACTATATCTGGAATTTTATCTTTCAATTCATCAACAATTTCATACATTACAGTTATCTTATTATTTATTAAATCATTTATTGGGCAATTAGGATAATATCTTCTAAATCTTTGAAATGTTCTATCAAAATTAAAAACTATATTTACAATCTGTTTAGATGCCCACTTAGTTTCCAATGATTCATTGAGAAAATTAGAATGTTGGAGTTTCTTCTTCTTCATTTGCATTTGAATCCAATTCCCCCTCTATATCTTTTTCTGTCTTATTGAGTAAATCACTATCAATATATTTATTGATGAATTTTTCTTCTGATAAATCTAGACCCTTAATGACTTCTTTAAATTCCTTAAGAGCACCAAAATATTCACTTTCTCTTGTTAATTCAACACTCCGTGGCCTTGGAAATAAAACATCAACAAAATAACATTCTTCACCATACACCATTTTATATATGGCCCTAACTAAGCGATTAAGAGTTATTTCAAAACACTTCTGATAACTGATTATTGTTTTTGCAAAAATTATATTTTCATGCGACAATGTTGCTCTACTTTCTATATTTTCTTCAACGCTTAAATATGGGGGAGGAACATCCAATCCAGCAATAAATGAATCTCTCATTGCTTTATAGTCATCTATCTTCGCATCTAATCCAGCAGGAGGAGTTACAGTATCAAACTCCACAAATCTTTTTCCATCTTTCATAGGAATAAATATATCCTCGAAAGTTGTAATCATGGAAGGAACCGTATCCACACCACCAGTATCTCCAAGAGAGAATTTTCTTCTCGAATATAATTCTCTCCAACGTTCAATTATATTTCTAACATTTTTTTCTGCGCCCATTTCAAGTGCAATTAATCTTTTTTCTGTTGACCTAGTTAGACGCATAAGTGCCATCAGTGTTTTAAAAAGAACAACCATCTTAGCATCAAATTCCAAAAATGCAAATATTGATTCCCCAAATGGATCATATTCATCAGAATCTATTTTAAAATGAAACATCATATCCGGAGGAACAAATCTCATTTCAGCAACATTATTTCCCATTCTTGCACTCGTGTTATCATTATAAAATAAATACATTCTGGTTAACATTATTTTAAGATCCCTATTGTTATCTATCTCTTCCACTATTTTTGCATTATGTGCCAGATGACCTTTTATTTTTCTTAAAAATTCTTTCATGTGATCATTATTTGCTATTTTATATAAAATATTATTTTCAATTTTTGGAGCATTTAATAAATCTTTTGGAAAAATAATATACCCAAAACAAACCTCATCACCTATCCTAACAACCAAACCAGGATTATGTTTTACGAGTAAAATATTTTCCAGACTGGTATTATTAGTCCCAGCTTCTTTGTCTTCTTTGTCTTCTTGATCTTCAGCTTTATCAACTATCGTTTGTGCTATTTCCTCATTCTCAATTAATCTTCTTAATGATATTTTATCAAATGGAGAAGATTTAACTTTAAATTTAATATTCAATGTTTTTTTAACATCTTCTTCAAGATTGAGAGATTCTGTCAGCACACCTTTCTCCCTCAATTCTTTATTCATATCTAATAACTCTATAAAACTATCACCATATTTGCATGTAGTTTTAGTAGTTTTTTTCATTTCACCTTTGAAATCCAATGTTTCTAGAATTTCCAAAATATTTCTTTTTATCTCATTTTCTTTTTCTTTTGTGACTATATCCATATTCTTTCTAATATTAAATGCAGTGTCAGTAATACTATCTGGTGCCAATATTTCTGAAGATATTACATTCAATGCTTTTTTTGCATATGGTATTTTTCTAACCATGGCATCATATTCTTTATATCTACCAACTCTTTCAGCTATTGAAAATTTAAATGATTCACTATGTGAACCACTGAACATTTTACCAACCAAATCAGTCATTTCAGAATTATTTAAATTGTTCCCTTTATCGTTTACTAATTTACCAATAACTTGTAAAAAGGAGTCAGTCCTTCCTAACTGCTTATCTTTTATAAAATCATTTATAACAACATCAGTTTTTAGACCGGTTGGATCTGTTTCCCCGCCTAATAGTTTCTGCAGCATTACATCAAAATAATTCATTCATCATTCTCCTTTTTCCATGAAATTTGAATATAATACCTCTGATGCTTTTATTAATTTATCATCGATAATATAATTGTGAAAAACAAGTGTCAAGTATAATTTCAAATTTCTCTCTCCACCATAGGACTTACATGCTAATGAATATATTATATCTCCACACATAATTTTAAAGAAATCCCTAAAAGATGTAGAGTACAATATAAAATCTTCCTGTGATAATCTAGTGTTATTATTTATATATACTGCTAAATCTCGTATCCTAAAAATATCATAACACTGTTTTGCTTTATATATTATTATATCATTTATTTTCATATAATTTTCAGTACACTTAATTCTTAAATCCATTGTACTTTTCATGGAATGAAAAACTGTCAAATTAATGATGATAATAAATAAAAAAAAGATTATAGTCCAAATCATATTAATTGACCTCTATATTATTATCTTCAGATATGGTCTCATTCTCTTCTATTGAAATTCTAACACCTTCAAGAGATTTGATTTTTTCATCCATATCAATATTATTTTCTTCAGCACCATGTCCAATTACAAAATTTATACTAGAACCTCGAATTATTGCAAATTCTGATTCATTTTCTACACATAAAACAAGTGAATTTGACATAGCTTTTTGTATAAGATCTTTTGCTTCTGCCTTATCCTTGTCTTCAGTGGTAATTATAATTGGTTTTGAAACATCAGACATAAAAAATGTCAATTTCATAATATTTTAGCCCTCCGGATTAACGTGTTTGAAATGGGGAGGATTAAATTCCTCCCCATTTTATTATAGAAAGTTATTCTTTCTTATCGTCTTTATCTTTTTTGTCTTCTTTCTTCTTATGGAAAGGTTGTTCCTCTTTTGATTCTCTCCTGATATCCTTGAGAGGCTTATCAGTTTTTTCAACTTTCACAACTTCTTTCTTTCCATCATCAAGCGGTGTGACAGTATACTGATTTTCCAATATACCAACAGCTTTCAATCTAACTTTAAATTCCTGTAATTCTTTTTCATTGAGCATGACTAAACGAAGAGGAGTTCTGAACATTCCTCTCTTCCACTCAATCATCTTACCAGGAAGTTTAACATAAACCAAATATCTCATTGCATATACCTCCGAATTTATTTCTTCTTTTTATTTTCCCCAAACCTCAGCCATTCTTCAAATTCCTCATAATCTTCCTCATCCTGAAGACTTTTAAAATTTGTTTTGCCTTCTTCTAATTTTTTTCCTTCTTTGCCTTCATCCTGTTTGTCCAATCCATTGTCTTCGTCTTCTTGGACTTCATCAGTTTCGGTTTCTGAAAAATCTTCACCAAGAACATCGCTGCCTTCTTCTTCTTCCAAAAAGCTAAGATCTTCCTTGAAAATATCAAGTTCGCTATATTCATCACCAAGATTTACTTTCTTTGGCTTAGGTTTGCTTGGCTCCATCACATCGATTTCAGTGGAGATAGAATCGTCCATGCCTTCTGTTTTGGCTTGCTCAATGAGATCATCCAGATAAGTGTCGGCCATTTCGAGATCTTCCTGTATGACCGAACTCTTCATGATCTTCCTCATCTCTGATTCCAGCTGCTGGAATTCTTTAATAAGATGTGCACTTTCCTGCTCAATTTCCTCTTCTTCTTCGGTTTCTTCTTCCATGGGGACTTCAATTTCTTCCTCATCTTCGGCTTCGGATTCAACTGAATCTTCCTCACTGAACTCTATATCATAAACTTCTTCTGCGGGATCAGCAGCAAATTCTTCATCTGAGGCAACTTCAACATCACCCATTTCATCATCAACCATAATCTGATCTGGCTCTTCTACACCATCCTGTTGTTCCATAGCTCTTACTGGAGCAAGAGGAGCAACATTCTGCTCTTCAAGTTTACCAACTTCAACTGGACCTTCTTTTGGGACCACATTGGATTTGTTTTCCAAACCTTTTTCAGCATCAATCTGTTTTGGTTCTTCAACAGCATCTTCCGATTCAGTTAAATTTTTTGATTTTTTAGGATCAATCTTTTTCTTCATTGCTTCGGTCTTTGGAAGTTCTTCTTCTTTCTTCTCTTCCTCATCCTTGGCTTCAGGAGAAACCTCTTCACCTTCAGGAGCTTCTTCTGGCAATTCTTCTACTGCAACTTCACCTTCTGCCGGTTGCTCTTCACCAGGAAGTTCTTCCGATGGCTCTTCTGATGGCATTTCTTCAGCTGGAAATTCTTCTGAACCAGCTGGCGGAACTTCTTCACTTTTCAAATCTTCGATTGATTTTAGAAATTCCTCACGTTTAGCAGTCTCTTCGGCTTCGATCTCAGCCGTAGTTTTGAGATTAGAAGCAACATCATTATCTTCAGAATATATTTTCTTTAGAACTTCTGCCGCTTCAATTAAATGTTCTGACCTAGTTTTCATAATTATTCATCCTCCTAGTACTAGATTCGACTGATAATTTTTTAGTGTTTTTATCAAAACACATCGTTTTTATTTTGTTCAAACCTTTTAACTAAAAAGTTTCCATTTTAGATTCAATCTGAAGAATTGGTTCTAAAATTCTATTAACTATATCTTTCCAGCTGACATCCAATATTCTTTTCGAATCAATGACAAATATATCCGGAATTGCGTCATAATGTTGTGGAATGACTATACAATTTATTGTCTTAAATTTATTTGTCTTTATAAAATTTGAATATTTTTTACTTTGTTTATTATCCATAGTGGTTGGGTCTATTCCTTTTATTGGAAATAAATATCCTTTAGTTCCGGGATTGAAGTCAACATCCAATAACTCATTCCATATCAGCATTCCTTTTATGTGCTGTGGAAGATTTTTATAATTTTCCAAATCTTTATTAAAATTAACTGGTTTACCAATATTAAGATTTTTTTCTTTTATTAGATTCACAATTTTTAATTCTACACCATTCACATATTTTAAAATATTTTGGACATCTATTTTCCCATTTTCGCTTTTTAGAATCAATTCCATCAATTCTGCAATTCTGTCCCTAGAAAATTTAGGAACATCCGATCTCTTTGTTTCTAGACCAGAAAATTTTATTTCATCTCGTGGTAATCCATTTTCATTTATCATCCACAGAGCATATCTTTTCTTGGTTACCATATACAAAGTCTTAGCAATCCATTCTTGTTTAACATCTAAAAAACAATTCTTAGAATCTAACCCATGAAATGGAATATATTTATCTATTATAAATTGTTTATTAACTAAACCTGAAATATAGGGAGCCCATATCTCAAGAATATCTTTAACATAATCTTGACTTTTACTTTTTTTCAATAATTCAGATAATTCAATAAAAATTGAATCCGTGTCTGTATAAATAACATTGGAAATATTTGTATCCTTTAAATAAAATTCATTTGAAAATTTATTTAGAATATGATCAAAATCTATTTCTTCAATTTTTTCTTCTTTTCTTAAAGAATAATCTACCACCATTCCTGTCATCTTGATTAATTCCTGGCCTGTAGAAGTAATAGCAGATCCTAGAATTGGATTAAAATATCTATAATTTTCATTTGTTAGTGCACCATACATTGCATTTGCCAAAATCTTAACGGCCCACTGCGCAATAAAATTATTATTGGCTTCCAAATCCTTATTTTCTTTTGTAAATTTCTTCCAGTTAGATTTATACACTGATCTTAAATTATTCAGATCGGTCAAAATCGTATTATATAAAGATATTCCTTTTTCATGTTTTGAAAATATAGCACCATTAATTGTGAGATAATTTCCTTCTATTATCTTCTTAAATTGGTCTGATGATATTTTAATCATATGTTCTTTATCAGTATATGGGTAGCACCTTAATATAATTTTATCATCTGGCAATTTATTTTTATATAAATAATCATAGGAAATTTTTTCATCCACACTAGCCAATATAGTTTCAACGCCCATATTATATGTTCTGATGATAGATGGATACAAAGAACTATAATCCAAATCAATAACCCACTCATATAATCCACCAACTGGAGTTTTGACATACGCTCCACGAATTGGTTCCAATGCTTTACTTTTTCTATTGGTGATGATTGCTAAATCATTTTTTCTAGCAAACTTAACTAATAATCCATCAATCAAACCAATTGTTGATAACGATTTCTTCCAATCCACACCACAAAATGATCTCAGTTTATTCTGCAATTCAATATGCTTTACTTTTTTATTGATTTTGCAAATAAGAGCCACATCTTGTTTATTATATTCTATCATTTTATTTGGATCTCTTTTGAATAAAGTTCTAATATCTCCTTCATATGTGTGTTTTCCTTCACCCAATTCATGCTGTGCAACCATATCCAATTTATTGGATGATAATTCTCCCATCGAAAATCCTTTATATAATTCCAACATATCAAGGATAACAAACCCACTATAAAAAATATCTTTATATTTATGATTCACTCTGACACAATTCAATAAGGATAATTTTCTAACATCCATTCCAATCTTAAAAATTCTTCCGGCAATATATCCATAATCAAAGAAAGCAAACCACGATGTTAAAATATCAACATTTGTTTTTTTAAGATCCATACAAAAATACATCAGCATTTCTTGTTCAGTATCAAAGAAAAATGTATTTGTATTTTCCCATCTGTCATACAATATTCCGTTTGATTTTAGAGCAAGAGTTTTTATGCTGTCCTCATCAATCCCATATGATATCATACAAATTGGAGCAAACGCATCTTCATTGTTTGGAATTCTATTATGATTAGTTAAATCAAGCTCAATATCTAAAAATAATATTTTTGGACTGAAATTATTTTCTGGATATGACAAATAAAAATCAACAGTATGCCTATTTTCAATACTAAAATCTCTTTCAAACGTAGTATTATTTTTATCGTATTTTTTCATTTCTCTATAATTACCACGAATTATATTGCAATCTTTTATTTTGGCAATTGGTTCCTTTGTATCACAGGAATAAAAATAATAGTTATCTTTATTTTTATATCTATAAATTATTTTTTTATCTTCCTTGGTTCTAAAAATATAATATAAATGGTCATCAACATATTGAATATCAATCAATCCGGGATTGTCAAACTTAACCATCAATTCTCTTATTTCATCAGTTAAAAACGACACTCATTCCCCCATTCTTTCTTTCCAAATTTTAAAACTCTCCATGGATTTTGTATGAAATAGTATATCCCCATTGGATAAAAATATATCGTCAGCAACTAAAGTTATTCTCCCAAATCTTTTTTTCATTTCAAATTTGAATTTGTTCTTTGATTGTTGATAACATGCACCAATCAATTCTGTACATGCTAATCTTGAATCGTCTGTAAATTTGAAATCAAAATCATATGGTGTTCCAAGATATTCATATGCTTTTTTGGCTGCCATCATTCTGTCTTCTATTGATAAATTTGGTCTAAAAACAACAAAATGATCAGTCCTAAAAAAGTTTATAGCATTCTCTTTTATTACGCCCTCTGACAACGCATGAATAACTTGATGTTTTCCATCATCTTTACCAACGTATAATCCAGCGTGATTTAATTCACCCGGAATGAATCTGGCATCTAAGTATGAATCATATTTTCTAAGAAATACATCTCCAGGCTGAAAAAAATCATTCATTAATAATTCTACACAATTATATAATTCATCCCCTGAAAATGAAAATGTTGGGGGATTTATTCCAAAAACAAATCTGAATCCTTTTTCTTTTGTAATACTAAAATGAAATGTAGTGTCTCCAATAAGGGTGAATAAATATCTTTGAATATTGTATCGTATATTCATTTGTTTCCTCCATTAGTGTTTTTTAAACTTTCTGCCATAGCGTCCAATACTGAAATATGCCATAACTTTTCAACCCAATAAATAATTAAAAAAACAATAAATGTTGTTTTAAAATACATTAGGAAATTTACAGGCATCCCACCGACAATATTTCCCAACATAATAATTATTAATTCTTTATTTACTAACCACGTTATCCCCGTCAGCATAAATGAGAATATGGAACATATAATAAAACCAAACACGGTCAAGTATAAAATAGAAAAAAACATTAACCCCCCTCAAAAATATTGGCTTATACCATCAATATTAGAAAAATCAGCAATTGAATCTTCACTTTTATTTTGTTTAGCAAACATAGAGATTCCTGATTCTTTTATCAGCATCTTACTATAATCTATATTAAAATTTGCACATCCAAGGGGACCATTTCTATTCTTTTTGATATGCATTGTTAAATTATATAAATTATTTCCAATAATGTTGTCAGCCATATCTGCTTGCAAAAGACCTATAAAATCAGCATGTTCTGCTTTTTTTCTTGATTCTGTAACACTTCCCAATCCAGGGGTTTTTGAATTATATCCTTCCGAATTTAATTGTGTTGCAGTCAAACTTGGTATTCCATATTTGATTCCGACCATTTTCTGTTCCATTGTTATATGACCTAATTCCAATCTGTACATTTCTGTTTTATTAACTGACGCAAATAAATCCAAATAATCAAACACTGCCATTTTCGCCTTGAGCCCTGTTTTTGATATCATCTCATCCATGTAGATCATAGCATCATTGATATTACTACTATAGGGCAAAAGATATTTCATTACAATTTTTTTATTTGATTTCTCAAGATACTTAAACATATTTTTTGCATCACCATTTATAACTTCTCCCGATGAAGCCTTGTCATAATATGGAAGCATCCTAATTGTTCTCTCCAAACTTTCACCTATGAAGTTTTCTAATGTAAAATAAAAATATAGTCCATCTCCATTTTCTTCATTAAAAGCTGCACCACATAAAAAATTTAATAAAGCTATTGATTTTCCAACACCGGGTGTTCCGCCAAAAATATAAATTCTACCATTTTCCAACCCACCCTTTAATATATTTTTATCAAAATTTTGGAATCCTGTTTTTATTTTTGATTTTGGATCATTATTTTTTTCTATAAGTTTTAAACATTCATCGTACGAATCTTCGTTTTCCAAAACAAACTCACTGGTATTCACTTTATCATCATATCGTTTTTTCAAAAGTGTTCTAATATATATTTTGCTTATCAAATTTTCATACGTTTTTATCATTTCATCGCCACCAGTAAAATCTCCACTCTCAAACTTATCCAAAAAATCAACTAATAGATGTTTATCCTCTTCAATTATTATTCCTTCTTTTTTAACCTGCAGCATTTCTAGAACAGACTTACACCTAACGCTGTCTAACAATACTGTTGTTTTATATTTTAAACTATCATAAAACTGAGAAAATTTTCCAAACGTAGAAATATTTTCTATTATTAAATCTGGGGTTGTTTTCTCCCAATCTATTTTTGTCGTAATATATTCAACCAATTCAAACTTAGGGAGAATTTTTATTGGTAGATCTTTATTTTTTGCATATGTCATAACAACTATAATATCATTTCTAACTATGGCTTCATCATAATAATTATCTACTTTTTTACAAAAATATAAATCTAATATCTTATCTAAAAATGTTTCAGAAATCATATTGCGGCCTCCTCATTTTTTTACAATGGAAACTAATTTTTCAAAATCTTTTTTGTAAAGCTCTTCATTATATACACCTCTCAAAATTGCAGCCGGATGAACTAATACAAAACAAGGAATATTCATCCTATCATATTTAAATATAGATCCATGATTATCTGTTATTTTTCCAGTTATTCCAAATCTCTTCATTGATATTGCACCAACGGTGATTAACATTTTTGGTTTAACAGTATTAATCAACTCATCTAAATTCTTTTCACAACTCAATACATATTCCGGATTAATTTTATTATCAGGAGGTCTACAAAAAACACTATTTCCTATGAGATATTTCAATTTGTTTTTTACAATATATTCTTTAATATATTTTCTTAGTAATTCTCCGGATCTCCCAACAAATGGAACTCCCGCTTCAGCTTCATTTTTTCCCGGTGCCTCTCCGACAAACATAATATCCACTCCGCATACATTTGATTTGCTATTTGTATCAAACAAGCATAGAGGTTCTGATATCAGAGCACACTCCGAACATTTACTCTTAACATCTTTAAATTTTGCAATTAAATCCTCAAACTTAATTTTATCTATTTTTGTTTTAGATTTTCTATTTGATATTTTTTTAGATACACCAGTATTTTCATCATAGTATTTTTTATATTCTTCATGTAATAATAAAATTTCATATGATTTTAATAGTGGATATTTATTTGAAATTTCAGAAATTTCTTTATTTCTGTTATTATAAATAAATTTTGAATGAAATAAATCAAATTTGGATAAACCGAATTGTTGAATCATGAATTTTATTGTTTTGGAAAATTCCTCGAAAGGCATTCCAATACAATAAAAATTATTAAGATATTTATTGACATACAAACAAGCTTTCTTGCTTCTCATGAAAAGATTGAGCAGATAGTGAACTGAAAATTTATTTTTATTTTCAATAACTATTTCAGGCAATTCACTATCTGCTCCATCATATAACCAATCAAAATATACACCATATGGACTCATAACCAAACCTCGTTTTTTAATTTGTTAAGATTTTTTAAAAATCAAAAAATCAATAGCTTAAACCATCAATTACATTATTCTTCACCATATTATAATTAAGAGAACTATTGACAATATCTTCAGCTTGAATATTTTCAAATCCTTTTCCTTTTATCTTCAATTTACTAAAGAAATCCTTAAATCTTTCCAACGCTGCCTGTATCTTTTCTGTATCCTTAGAAAGATAAAATAATTTTTGGATTTCTTCACCAACAGTTCTCAATGTTTCGGACATTGCTTTGAATGGACCAGTAAAATATGAATATCCAAGAGTTTCAGATAGTTGTTTATATGTTTTATATAATAAATATGTACTCATTACAAAAAAACTAATCAATGTTGGCAATGCTGAAAACCCAGCCAGCATAGAAACAAGTTCAGTTGCAAATGGAATTGTTGTAATTGGAATCAACATATTTGCTCCAGTTATTACCACGAGCGCTAACAATGCGGCGTATTCTAATAGCTTCCATGCCGTATTAAAATTCCAATCTTTATTATATAATTCATTTATTGTTTTAGTAAGTATATCAACAAAATAATTGAATTTTCCTTTAGCTGCAAATAAAAGACCATATAGTGCTACTCCAGCATACGGTAAAATAACAAAAATAAAAACAACAGAATATAGTATTGGAATAGTCATTGTTAATAACATTGGAAGTAGATTAATAATAATATTCCCCATAACAATAACAGCCAATATAATACCAAACCATTTTAATGCTGCCATAAAATATCTAAAACCATTCAAAATCTTATCTTTCATGCTTATTGGAAAATCAAATTCCATTTTAATTTCTTGTTGATTTTTGGATTTTATCAAACTGAGTTTATTGTTTAATTCTAAACTTGACTCATCGGCTAATTCCGATATCATCTCAGTTATAGAATTCAAACTATTTTCGGATCCATCCTTTAAAAATCTTTTATAAAGTCTAGTAACTTCAGCAAATGATTTATCCAATTTCCTTCTAACATTCTTATTTTTAATGGACATAACCGCGATTTTAACCCTATTTAACATCTTGGACATCCCCATTGGTTTAACTGATTGAATGTTCAAATGTTTAGCGATCGATAATATATTTTTAACTTCGGATTCAAACATTTTAGATCCTCCTATAAATTAATCTTTCGTTTTAAAGAATATCCAATTATCCTTATCCATTTTATGAATAACATATTTACCCTTTAATTTTTTAGAATTTATAATTTCAATCACAACATCATTTGGGGTTGTGACTATTCTTCTAACATTTCCACTATCCCATATCACAAATTTTCCACCACCATATTCACCTTTTGGAATTTCACCTTTGTAAGTTAACCACCAAATTTTATGAACTGGCTGTTTAACAGCTAACACTTTCTCTCCGGATTTAAGTGGTATTCCTTTTCTAATTGCCCAAGAATCCAATTTACCTCTATCATTTTCAATTCTCAAATCATAATGCAACCCAGCCTTATATGCAGAGTGCTGGTGTATAACATATCTATATTGTTTATTGCTATATAACTCAAGCAATTTGCATGCAAATTCCATAAATATATTTTTCATTTTAAATCCTCACCCGACAAAAACATCATCAGATGCCTTTGTTATTATGGATCCCATATCTGTGCTATCACCGAGAGCCTGTGAACTTTTATTATTTATGATTACATTTCTAGAACCATTTAATTTTCCAACATCGGGAAGAGTATTATCGTCTTTAAGTGCAGCTTTTTTGCTATTTATAAAAACATTATCTGATGATGGTCCACTTATAGTTGATGTTCCACTATCCAATTCATCATTTATTCTAGCAATTGCTTTTGACATTATTCCCTTTCCCCTTCTGGCAAATCAGGAGTTGTTGTTATAGAATCTGGATTTGCTTCTCCACTATTTAAATATATATTAGAACCATCCATTGCAATTTTATCACCGGATTGTATTTCTAAAGATCCTGTTAATTTATTTGTCTCTTTGCCAGAAACTTCCTTTGTTATATTACCATCAACTTTGTATTTTACATTTCCTTTTACATGTATATTTACATCACCTTCCAACGTGATATGGGAATCTTTTTCTATTTGTATTTTTAAATCACCTTTCATTTTAACATGCAATGTGTCATCTTTCTGAACAAGATTTATAAAATTTCCTTTATAATCTTTTATAAGAATTTTTTCTTTACTATTTCTTTCGTCCATCAATATAACACTCTGATTGTTATCTATTGTATAAACACTTCCACTAGCATCGTCTTGTTTTGGATCATACAATCTTTTCTTTCCAGTTAATTCAACTCTTTCATCATCTGGATCATCACTCACTATAATAACTCTTCCCCTAGGGCTTCGCATTATAGTCCATTTGCTCCACCATTTTCCACCCAACTGATTTTCTGGTGGAACCGGTTTGTGAGAAATATCCATGGCGCACATATAATACGGTCTATTAGGATTATCACATTCAAACCAGATCCAAACAAAACTTCCATCTTCTGGTATATAACACGTCCCGTAATGATGACACCAAATCTTTTCATTGTCTCTTTTATTTCTTCCGCCAACTGGATTGTTTGCTGGCCATGCCCACATACCTTCATCTTTTTTAAATTTATCTTCTTTCATTAAATCTGGAATAAACACTTTGACTCTGCCAAACTTCTCTTTGTCTTTAACATCAATAACTATGGCTCTATAAAAATTATCATATGATAATTTTCTTTCGTTTGTTCCTAATTCAAAAAACGTCTTTTTTTCCATATTAAATAAATTACACCTCTAAAGATGAAATCAAATATTTTGTAATTTTCAGTGTCATCTGCATGGCAGTTTCATATGGAAGATTATAGCTTAAATTTCCATATGCATCGGATATCATTGAGGCATATATCAATGGGAAAAATCTATCTAAAGACTCCATCATAACTAATGCTTCAAGTGACATATGATGTGCGATTCTAGATGTTACCGCTTGCATGGTAATTCCAAAATAAACAAATTTATCAAGATAATCTATCCACTTTATTGTATCAAAATTCAAACTGTCCAAATCAACAGAACTCTTGACCAGTTCTGGAAATTTCTCCAGTGATGTCAACTTATAGTTTGAAATAACAGAAGAATAATGTTTCTTGAATGGTTGACCCCAAAGATTCACGACAGTATGGATACTTGATAAATAAATAGAGTTATTTACCAAATCCAAATCGTTAAATACGCCATATGATTTCCCAAACATATTCATCATAAAACTATGTATAATTAAAACTTGATAATCCACCCACAAATTTATATTTTTAAATGCTGGCACATTAAAATATGCCCAGTATACTAATCCATACGATATAATAGAAATTAATTCCGCTTTAGAATATTCTGTCAATCTTTTTGTAAAATTAATTAATATTTCACCACTTTTTGCCACATAACAGCTAAGAGGATATCTACTATCAGAAATTAAAACAATACGACCTTTACCACGAAAAGATTTTACAGTAAAAATCTGTTCTATATTTTGAATAAGATAATCCACAAATTTATCAAGAAGTTTATTGGAAATTCTTATTTTTGTGTTCTTCAACATATTGAATAAAATTTTATCTTTATCCCCGTTACTTAATAAGAATCTTTTATAATCATCATCATAATAATTCTTTAATTTAACAAGTGAAAACTTCTGAACCATTACTCCTCCTGCACCACATTTATGTCGTCCTTTATGTAATTTCTCATAACTTGTTTGACTGCTCCCATTGTTGGTATATATACTTTTTCCAATTTAAATTCTTCAATAAAAAAACAATTATTTACAAATAAAAGCATATGCCAAAGATTAACAGTTTTATAAATATCGAAAGATAAATAATCTGGTCTATAGATATATTTTCTATCTAAATCAACTAATACCGAATTTTGTCTTAAAAAATCATAATTTTGTGCTAATAATTCAATATATGGATTGTCAATAACAACACTTCCACTGTCAAAAAAACTATCAGTTATCTGATATTGATTTCTAAAATATGTGATATCAAAAATATCCAGTGATCTATTTTTGCTATCGACATCTATTCTGCTAATTGGCATTATTTATTATCTCCATTATAGTCCCATCCAATATGAGTTGACCCTTTTACTATTAAATATTTATTGACAACTTCCAATGCTTCTTCTCTCAGTGTATAATTTTCCATAAACCACTTATAATCTCCGATAACATAATCAACAGGTATCTTCAGATATCCGTTGTGAAATTTTTCATGTAAAGTGACCACCATTGGAATTATTCCTATTTTCATATTAAAATGAAGAAGCATAATATCAATTGCAATATCAAATGATGAAAATGGTTTTTCTTCTGATAAATATTTGTCTATAACGGCTTCCGTTATGTTCTGTAAGCTTATTGGGTGATGATGAAATTCAATTGTACATTCATCAATTATTTCATTTGTGAAAAGACATTTTATTAAACCTCTATCTTGAATTAAAAACTTTTTCCATTCTTTATATTCAGCACTATGACGTACCATAGATTTTACAGAGTTTATAAATCTCTTTTCTGATTTATCATCATAAAATATGTTTCTTTGAAAAGGCAGTCCCCCCATTGGGGTTGTGCCCTTACAAACAATATTTGGATCCATTATTTGCTCACCAAACCCTTTGCTATAGATAATCCTTTAACAAGACCAAGAGTTGGGACTTCGGACATTATTTTATCAAGCTGATCTTTTGTGAAAAATTGTGTTTTATCTGCTAGTGTATTAAACGCTTTCAACATACTCAAATTGACAAATCTAACATCAAAATCTAGGGATGAGACTGCACTTGTGATTCCACCGCTGATGTGCTCATATGTCATTCTTCTGGTTATAAAAATCAATCTAGATTTTTCTGGAATATAAAATATAAATCCAGCCCAACCAAGTTTTGTCAGATTAACAAGAGTGTCTCTATCAAAAACTTTATCCCTATATTCAGATGGCAACTGTGAAATATCAATCAGGCAATATGCAGTTCTCATGATATCCGGGAGAGTTTTTCCAAATGAACTTCTAGAAAATAATTCAGTCCCAATTGATTTATCAAAAACTTGAGGATATCCTTTTAAAACCTGATTTATACTAATATTCATACCCTTTCTGATAAAGGATATGATATTTCTAGATAAATAATTTAAAATTCCAGGACCACTTATATTCACATCTCTTATGAGAGTGTCAGTAAAATCAAACTTCAATTTATTTGACAACGCTTGAATAGTCATTATGAAATTCTCTTTTAAAGATCCAACATTTATTTGTAACATAATTGGCTTTATTAGATTATCAACTGAGACAGCATCTACTTCAATTTTATTTTTACTTCCATCATCTTTCTCATGTTCTTTTCTGTTATCACCTTTGTACTTTCCATCTCCACCTTCACCTTTTCCGGCGGATGCTTTAGTAATTGAAAAAAAACCTTGATCAACTTCTATGGCATTTGTATTAAATATTTTCTTACCTTTTTTAACAAATATACTTTTGAATTTATTTGCACCATATAACGCAGTTAAAAATTCAGTATATGTTGCCGAAAAACTAATTATATTTTGATCAATATCTTGCCAATATATAAATGGAAAAGTGAAAACAGACATTGCCTGTATAGTATCGGCATTCAACTCAACTTTTGATTCCATTAACATACCTTATTACCTCCGGAAAATATTTATAGCATCTTTTTCAATTACAGTATCAAATGAATATATTTTACTATCCAAAATAGAAAATAAAATTATTCTCTGTTTTTCTAAATATATCTCAGAAATTATTAATCTGGTAAATACATCCTTTAAAATATTATAATCCACATCCTTTTGATTTAAAACCAAAAATATATGAAAAAATATATCATCTAATATTCCATAATCTTCAAAAGAAATATCTTTATAATTAAATTTTGTTTTATTTAATTTAAAATATTCTGCAACATAATTCTTAATTATTTTTCTAATAGTATTTGAGTTTACATCAAATTCTTTTAATTCATATTCTAGACTAGAAAATATTTTAGATCTGGCATTTAATGTAACTATATCTTCCTTATTTTTTACAGGTAGTTGTTCAGTATCATTTATAATAATTTTTTCTATATTGTTGTTTATTATTTTATCTATTTTTTTATCATTTATAATCGGAAAATCGTTATCTGTTCTTTTGCCATTCACATAATCTAAAATTCTAGTTATATTGTTTCCCATTATTTATTAATGTCGCTGTATTTTAGTGCACCATTCACACAATCTTTGATGGTAGCACGAATAAATTTAATATGTAATTCTGATTTTTTATATCTATTTTTAACAGTGCTATTCTCTGTCAACTGTAAAATGTTAGGTACAACTAACATGTTCAATAATGCACACTCTAACAATTTTTCTTTATAATTTTTATTATTATCTACATTTTCTAAAAATCCACTATATACTTGTTCTTTTGTTCTATATATTGCTTTATCTGGTTGAAAACATAACGGTTTATATCCTTCTTGTTTCCACCAATTCAAGAGTGAATGTACTATTTGCCTTTTACACAAATAATAATCCACTCTATCGGATTTACTCATTGACTCTAAAAATTTTTTAACATCATTAGAAAAAATCCTATCTATATTTCTCCAGATCTGTTCTGTTATAATAGATAGTTGTGTATTAGAAAACTTTTTCATCGCACAACCTCCAAGCGGCACGTTGTTTTATTTTGTTCGTTAAGTTTCAAAATTTCAGTTCAAATCAACAACATCATTGCCACTATCAATATTTTCTTCCACTATATTCATATTTTTATTAACTTCTCCAGGAAGAGGTCTATATCTAGTTGATAACTCCGAAATAATATCTGACACTTCTTTATCCCACATTTTTTTGAATTCAGCATCCTCAATATATTTTAAATACGCACCACGTGTTCCGTTCCAAGTGGCTTCTGGTTGATTAGTCAGTTTACTCCATCTTCCCGATGTCATTCTTTTTTCGGCTCTCAATAAATTATAATTTGTCCAAAAATTATCAAACCCACTATTATAATCGAGAATCATTTCAAATTCAATATTTGGAGCAAATAATCTGCTCTTAATACATTTTGCCCTAACAACAATTCCATTAAATCCATATTGCTTTTCTTCCAGTATAGCCGATTCTCTTAATTCAATTAACTGAGAAATATTATATTGAAGCGCATTCCCGCCCGGAAGCATTTTTTCTCCAGATAAATATCTAAGATCTGATGGCTGTTTAAATAAACCCATTTGAATTTTATCTCTAAATTGATTTATTGCAATTAAACTGATATTATATTTTTCTAGTTTATCAAGATATTTTGGCAACAATGCAGATAATAGTCTGGCTCTCAAACCAATAGTGTCATTAATATTATCACTTTCGGAATCTTTTTCTGTCTTAGTATTTGCAATTGAGTCCCAGATTATTACAGTTTTGAAATCATTAAATTTATCTTTATTTTCATCGAGGAATCTACACGTGGTATCAATTATCTTAAAAACCTGTTCTACTGTTTTAGCTTCTCTAACTTTTATTTTTGGATTAACAACTCCCAATTGAGCTAATCTAAAAGTTGACATTGCATTTTCGGAATCCAGATATAATCCAAGAACCTTCCCTTCATATACCTTTTGAGCATTACCGATTACATTTCCAGCTAGCGTTGTTTTCCCACACCCTGGTCTACCAGCAACACAACTTAAACCACCAACAACCATACCACCACCAAGAAATAAATCTAGTAGTTGAATCCCCGTTGGGATTGTTTGTTTTTGATCATTTGCGGTAACTAGATCATCAACCTCTTTTTCAATAAAATTATCATACATTTCTTGAACATTTTTTAACACGGACTTTTCACTCATCTTTATTTTCCTCCTCTTGATTAGAAACAAAAGTATTATCATTTTTATTCTTTACAACTTTATTTATATCTTTTATTGTAACACCAGTTTCAATAAGAAATTTATCAATAATAGACATTCTTTTGAACACATCATCATCTTCTTCTTTACTATCTAATTTTTCGACAATTGATATTTCATCCTTTACCAATTTACCAATCTCTTTTCTCATATCAAAAATTAATTTATAAAATTCAGTTATAGTTCTTAAAGTTCCTTCCAATAAATGTTTATTTCTTCTAAAATCATTGCTATCGGTTGGCATTAATGTTTTTATGCCTTCTATATGTTGTTCTAATTCTAAAATCATAGATTTAATTTTTTCTCTATTTTCTCTATATTCAAATAATAAAGTATCGGTGTTAATACCCATCACGCTTCCTCCCATATTAAAATATGATAAATATGATTTGCAAAAACTTTATTTATAGTTAATACATTCCCTAATACAGAATATTTATCCTGTGACATTAAAGTTGCGTCATCAAAAACTTGCACCATTCTATTTGCTGTTATTTCCAATTTCAAATCAATTTCAACATTTTCTTCTTCTGTATCTGGTTCCAAAAACATAACATCTTTTCTGTTATATGTTTTTTTGTCACATATCATTTGACTACGATCAATTAAATATTCATATTGCCTTGGATCATAAACATTATGACCTGTAACCCAAAACCTACACTGTGAAAAATCAAATTTATAATCTACTCTTGTCACAAGATGAACTGGCAAATCCATTTCATATTCAAATGTGGTTTCCAATCTATAGTCTGGAATATTATTTGAATCTCCAAACTTATTTGCACTAGGTGATGGAGTTCCACTCATTCTTATTAATGGGTTGAGTGTAATTGGATGTGCGTACACATCTTTAGCTATAACCCTGAAAAGTCTTTTTTCAAGCAAACTTGTATTCCATGCCAATTGCTGATCAATATTTAAAACGTCATTAACATATCTATATTCGACAATTGGAGCAGGAATATGTAAATATGAGTGTATATAGTCCGGAGAAAAATATCTATCCTTTCCACCAAAATATTGAATCAATTTTAATTTCATATCCAACATTTCATCCATGGAACTTAAAAACATATAAACTGTGTATGTCCCTTTATATCTATTATAGACCGGGGTTATTTTAACATACTCATCTTCATATATCGGATCATATAAATGCCCACCAAATCCACCACCAAAATTGCTATATCTCCATAAATAATTAGTTCTCTCATCATTATCTAAATCCCCAGTTGGATCTAATGAAACACAGGGAAGAGGAATGCCTGTTATCTCTCTTCCCATATTTTCATAATATTTTGTAATTTGAAAAATCGTATTATCTGCAGTTGTCATAATTCCAATTTTAAATCTTGGATAAAAAACATCTAAGAAAAAATCAAGCATTGATTGATGAAATGTTCCAAGAATATTGCTTATAAAATGTAGTTGATCTGCATACACTAATCTTGCCATTTTAAAATACCCGCCTATTAAAGATTTGGAGTATCGCTGTTTGCGTCATTAATCCACTTAGTTAATCTGGAATCAAAAATACCCATTGCACATGTCCTAACATATTTTTGTTTTTTACTTCTGGAAATAAATTCATATGTCATTAGCAAATTATAGAGAGGATAATCAATTTTCATAGAACTGATTCCCCAAGTAAATAAATTTCCAACATAATTATGGACGGTAAAATCCTTAAATGTTAATCTAGATTTCGTAAACATATAAGATTCAGAATGTAAGTGATCCCAATCATCATCCTTAACATAACCAGTTGGAAAATTAAACATATCAACCGTTGGACTGTTTTTAGTCACCAATCTCAGATGTCTTCTCAGAAATTTCCTCTGGTGAATATACGGCCAAACATTGACGGCCATATTATGTTTGTCGTACAGCTCATCTTTATTGTCGCACAAGATGGTATACAATGGTGCTTTTAAATAAATGTAAAGACTCAACTTGGCAAGAAAAGGAACTTTATCCTTGCTATACATTGGCAATTCTAATTTAATTTCTCTCCACGATTCTTTTCTCAAACCTGGATATAAAATTCCATTAGTATCCAATTTATAATCATCCTGAGTCATTTTACTGTCGTCGAAAATAGATTTATAATAATCTATTTCAGATTCATAGTTTTCAAACTTTTCATTCTTCGGTTCAACTTCAACATCAAAATCTGTAACCCAAAGAGACATCTTTCCTCCTAGTTTAAAAATGGCAAAAACTTTGTTAATATATCAGAAAAAGATAATTCATCCAAATCTTTTAATTTGGTTTTCACAAAATATAAATCACTCGTCCATTTTTTATAATTATCTTTATCAAATAAGTATAAATACTTTAAAGACTGAGTGCTAAACAATCCCAACTCATCAATGGTTATTTTTTTATTTTTTAAAGAATCATTCACATTTAATTTATTTTCAATCATATCCTTTATTACTTCTTTAAATCGTTCGTTATTATTTATTGATAGAAATTCTGAAATATCTTTATCCATCATCACTTCTGAATTATTTTTTAAATTTATTTCAAAATTTTTAACATTGACAATAAAGTTTAAATTTTTATCATAATCAATCAAATTAAAACCATTATTTTTACACATTCCACTCAACATGTTTTTTATTTTAATATCGTCAGTCAATGAATCTTTATTAGCATCTATTTTTATCTTCATTCCTTTAATTGTATCCCACATCTTATTCCATTCAACTTTCCATATTTTTAGTTCGTTGTAAATATTTTTCAGATCTTCATTTAATTTGTTTTCATCAATGAGAAATACATACTGAAAATATGGTGCCATATAAACTTTATATGATAGCATGAGCATAACATCTTCTTTAAAATTAGGATCCATTATACTTTCTATAAAACTCAAAAACAATATAGAAATTTCTCTGCTTATAAATTTAATATTTTTATATTTTTCTCCAATTATAATTGGTTGAGCACATAATGATTTGTCTAAAATTCCTTTTGATTTTATAAGACCCCTAGTGTATTGTAGACAGTAGAATAGTAATTCTTCATCTGGGGCATATACCATATTGAACGGAGATGTTTTTAATATATTGGGATAATTATCTTCCATTATAAGATTGGACACATATTCATTGAATTTAGACAAAGAGTTAAACCCAAACAAAGTTTCTTTAGTTATTTTAGTCTCAACTTTATCTATAATTGGTTGCAATATTTCAGTGTCAAATTTAGTATTGTTCTCTATGGCAATATCCAATTCTTTATCGAATTCACTAATTTCAGTATCATTATTTTCCTGTACTATTTCCTTATTCGCTGATGTGTTTGATATTACTGATGTCATTTTATCAGTTATTAAATGGGTCTGATTTTCAAAATTATAAAGAATATTTGATAAAACAAAACTGTTAATAATACTTCCAGATAAATTGTGAAACCCAAAAATAGTTTGTATAAAGGAATACATGGATGTGCTATTTTCAAAAGTGAAGTTATATTGCCCTTTTTCACTTTTAAACACAATATCCCCTGTTGCTATGTTTATTTCCATTTCCATATTGTTACTGTTATATATCAGTGGATTTTGATTATTAGATAACAACCTGGAAATCACAAAATGAAATCCAAGTGTTTCTGTTAAAGACATGTTATGAATAAATGCACCCATTTTTATATTTAAATAAAAATATAGTTGATTATCTTCTTCATTCCATTTTCCATGTCCGGATAAACTCATTGTTAGTTTTTTATTTTTATGATTAAAGCTTCCTAAATAAAAACTCATCTCATCGTATTTTTTCATTGATTAGATTCTCCTCTTTTTTAAATCAATCAATTACCAAGAACAACTACTGTTCCAAAAACCTCTGATTCCAGTATCATAGATTCGGTTCTGCTTAAATTGTAAACCAAAACATTGACGGTTCCGTCATCGTCAACTTTAGTTGACATCACAACAAATGGTTTAATCACACATAAATTATGGTCTGGTTTTACCGATACAATAGAATCACCTTCTGCGACTTGAAGATTTGTTTTAACATTGACCCAGAATCCTGGCATGAGCTTGTAGTCTTTCACAGTGTTGACTTGATATTCCACCATTTTACTCATTCTTTGATCCTCCACATTTTTGATAAAAGCAAATTGAATAATTTGCTTATTTATTATTGTTCGGTTTAGTTTAATTATTTATTTTTACGGTGTTTTTATAGACACAATATCAACTAATGTAAAGCAGTTTTTTATTTTATTCGAGGAGGGAAAATGAAAGTAGGATGGTTGTCTCGTCATCAATGGACAGAAGATCAGAAAAAAGATCTGGCCAAGGGACTAGGAATCAAAGAAGGTGAAATTGAACTGTCGCAGGAAGCAGCAACATTTAATTCATCAAAAGAAATCGTCTCAATGATTAAAGAAAAGAACTATAAAGAGGCGGTTGTTGTTCTCCCGATCAATCTGATCGGGGATCTTCTTAAAGAAGGTATCCAACCTCTAAGAGCTTTCATGATAAGAAAGCTTAACGAGGATGGGACTGTAACTTTCAATCATTCTCATTTCGAAAGAGTGATTAAAGTTGAGGTTGAGACCAAACGCCTCGGAGAATAACAGGAGAAAAAGATCTAGGGTCTCCTAGATCTTTTTTTTGTTTAAAAATATATGTTTTTATAGTTAAAACATTTATATATATATAGCATTGATCCCATGGTTAAATGGGATTGAAATTTAAAAAAATATTGGAGGGACAAATGACTGAAAAAGAATTTCTAATTGACATCTCAATGGAACTACACGCAGCGCTGCAGTCATATTCTAGTGCTGCAGCTATGTGCGATATCATAAATAGAATAGAACAAAGAATTGAGGAGATGGGGTAAAACCCATCTCCTCTTTTTTTCTTTATAAACAAAACTACTTATATATATCCTATGGATTTATTCCCGAAGGGCTGGATTACATTTTTCACAACAGAACAAATAAAAAACAACACTCAAATATTTTATTATTTTTTAAAATCAAACAAAATTAAAATATGTAAAAAAACGATTTTTGAATAAGGAGCCTAAATTATGTTTTTAATTAACAAGAATGAAAAACATTCAACCTTTAATATCCTTCGAGGGAATGAGGGATGTGGAAAATCATATGGAATATTTAACAAATTTATTAATCAATCATCAGAAATTAAAAAGGAATACGGAGATAGATCTGTATTCTATATATGTCCATCAATCATACAAACTCTTGAAAAATTTAACAATTATAAATCACTGTTTGGACAATCAAATAAACAACAATCCAAAAATCCAGAATGGTTAATTTCCAAAAGCGAAATATTAAGAAGCATTATAAAAACAAATTATCCAGATTTATATGATAGCATAAAACAAGGTATAAATGGAGAACACCATCAATTTATATACGATGGATTTTTAGTGTCAGATAATTTATTATTGAATAAGCAAAGCATACGCTTTGAGCATAAACTGGAAAAAGAAAAAGAACTGATAAAATATCAATGGAAAAATTCTTCTCAGAAAAGAAATATTACAAATCCACTCGCTGGAAATTATATGATAACAACCAGAATGCTTTACACTCATCTAAACGAAATTATTAAATCTTTCGAAAAATACAAAAATATAAATGGTATTGGATTAGTCATGATTGAAACAGCACATAAAACAAATCCTGTTGCGTATAATCAATATATGGATCTGAAGATATTTAAAAACATAAAAAGATTTCTCAAAAATGATCTAAAACTTCCGTGGATGTTCACTGATCCCATTCTAAATAAAATTGAAAGTGATGGTTCCGTTATAGATCCAAATTATTCATCAATTGCCAACAATATTAACGAGTCATATTATGAATCAACAAAACCAATTCTAATAGATAATATTCATATAGATAAATTTGAAGTATTTCCTGGAAATGGAAATTACACAAATCATGATAATTTTAAAATCAAAATTCTTTTCTTGAGCAAAGTTGTATTAAATTCACTTCATAAATTGATGACTGAAACAACAAAACGATATAATAACATATTCAGTGAAAATATTTCAGATAACACAAACAATATTTTCTTTGTAGATCAAAGCAATTTCCTTCACTACTTTAAACAATTAAATGAAAAATCATTGAAGAAATGGACAGATAATTCAGTATTAATATTTGATGAATTCCCATTATTAAATTCACCATTTTTAACGATTGAAGAATTAAATTCTGCTTCTGCAGTCTATGGGTCCAAGTATGATAATATGGAAAGTATTTTAAATAAAATTAAAGAAATGAGAAAGCTTCTAGTACAATCAAATAATGATGAAGAAAAAATGAATTTAAGAAAACAATTGAATATGCTTAAAATTAAACTAAAAAGAAAATACAACAAAAATATTGAGGAAACAATAAAATATCTTGATGATCCAGAACTGATAATGAACAAGGATATGTTTAAAAATTCTTCATTTGATATAGTAAATCCTGCGTATTTTCAGGATAAGAATTTTAAAGCCGGAGAACTTTTATTTATACCAAAATCAGAAAAGAAAAATTTCTTTAATATATTTTACGAAAATAACATTAAAACTTTTATTTTAACAACCGAAATAATTCCAATTGAATATTTAACAAACAATTTTGAAAACGTTAATATAGAAGATAGAACATCAAAAATCTTAAATAAAGAAGAAACGGCAATTGCGTATGTGTTCAATAGCGAAAAAGAATATAATGATATTCTTCCGATATCTAAAAATCAAGATACCATTCGTGAATTCATAAAGAAAATAAAGAAAGATTCAGATTCAATTTTAGTTATAGCTAACAATAAATTTGAAGGGGATATCACATCAACATCCATTAAGGGAAGTAATATTTTCATTGAGAGAGATAAAAATGATGATCCAATAAAAGAAGTTCACTATTTTATTTCACCAGATAATCCCAAGGCATTAGCAAAAACATTTCTAAAAGTTCATGGGAATGATATTAAGAATGAGGATTCTGTGTGTGCTCAATTGGATTTGAATGATGAGTTGAAAACAAAGTATTTCAATATGTCAGTTAATAAGTTAACCGATGCTATAAATCAAACCCTTGGAAGATTTTTTGGAGAGAGGGGAAAAATTCTAAAAGAAAAACCAAAGGTTTTTATTTATGCATATGACGATATTTCAGGTGTGTCCTTAGCAGCTATGAAGAATTCCAGATATAACATTGAATTTAAATCCTATAATGAAAATGAAAATATAAAAAATTCTAATAATAAAATTGATCCACCTAAAAATAAAGAAGAAGATATTTTTATAAACAGATCTAACATAAAAAATATTGGAGACACCATATACAACATGACATCAAATATTTTTAAATTGAATGATAATGAAAAAGAATTTTTAATGAAAAAAATAAACAAAAAAATATTTAAAGATAGTTGGAAATTTGGATTCAATAATATTGTGGTCAATAGTTTAAATACTTACACTAAAACTCTGAATAAACTTATTGGAGTTATTAAAGAATGTAATTTCAATTTATATGAAGAAATTATTTTAGATCACAAAAACCAATTGGAAATTGTTAATACTAATTTTATAAATCTGAAAGACAAAGAAAATTTTATTTTGACTTATAGAAAATTTTCTAAATATTTTCAATCTATAATCGATCCAAAAAACAAAGATCTTGATATAGAATGTATTCTTGACAATCTTTATTTGTGCATCTATATATTCTCGATTGAAACTATGAAAACTTGTTTACTTAAACATATTGATAATAAATTAATTTCCAATCATAGATACGAACTATTGAAGCCAACTATTATTGAAAATAAAAAACTAGAAAATTATTCAAAAATTATTTTATCAGTATACAATTCAATTCTGGATCAAGAATATTGTATTAATATCAATGGAAATATATCTTATTGTCTGATGGAAGAATTTAGTGAAAGATATTTCCATGAATTTAAATCCATACTGGATAAAGAATGTGATAAACAAAAAATTGATAAAGATAGTGTACTTAATAAATTGAAAGACAAATTGAATAATAACTATCAAAAATTAATAAATTATTATGGTTGTAGAATTAAAGTTGAAGAAGCTATTGGAATTTCACTTAATAAAATTTGTAAACTTAAAGAAGAATATTTTGAATTTGGAACCACTTTATTTAAATTGAAAAATCATGTGTTAGAATCTATAAGTGATTCAGTCAAGGAAATATTGATATTTGATAGAGAATATACTAAAGATGATTATATTCCAAATAATATTGTGTTTAATTGGAATAATAAATCATATTCAAAAATTTTAATTTAATCATCAGTTCTCAATAATATTCAAATTTTTATATTGGTGTGGGAGCAATGCGTTCATAAGACGCATTGCGTTCTTACAATATAACAAAATATATTTTCTCACGATTGAAATTTTTTTAGTTGAGAAGAATTTGTATTAATATATAAATGTGATCTTAACTAAATTCAAATTAATTCATTTTCTTAATAATCTCCAAAATCCAAAATTATGTTCTAAATAGAACAGCTGTTTTCATTTCGTAATTCAAAAAAAGTACATATATTATTTAATTGATAGGTATTGTTTGTTAATTTTTTTTAGTCGAGGCATCTGGGGTCTAGCGACCTATTTAAATTGGGTATTCTGTAGTTGCCAACGCAGGGTATCATATTTCCTAGTGTTTTCAAGTATGGCCCGTGCATCATTAGCCAGAATAGTGGCAACGATTCTGGCAATTTTTTAATGGAGGATTTTTTGTGAAGAACATGATTGGATGTGATCCTGAATTCGGGTATACTCTTCTAAATAAAGAAAAAGAAAAAATTATTTTCAATGGAAATATGCCTCCATTCAAAACTGATATCATTGGGTGGGACCACGGTGGGAAAGTCGTCGAATTGCGTCCAAAGCCCGGAAGTCCAATGTTTGTAGTAACACAGATTGGACTTTCATTGAGAGCAGTTGATAAAACATTTAAAAATCATTTAAAAGGAATAGAAACAATAGTATATCATTCTGGAGGATTTGGTGAACCCTCTTCCGGAGGACATATACACATTGATAAAAACAAAAATAAAACAATAAATGATAAAATGAAAAATGCAATTGAAAAATGGGATAAATTAAATTTCCTGGATTGTGAGCCAGGGAGAGAATCTAGATTAGGTCGAGGATATGGAAAACATGGTGAATATAGAGACGACCATGATAAAAGCATAGAATGGAGAACACCATCATCTTGGCTGAGTGATCCAAGATGGGCTTTTTCTATTCTTAGTGTTGTATATTCGGTGTACTTTTCAATTGACAGATTTGAGAAAACAGTTTCAAATCACAAACAGTTTCTGAAATTTGTGAAATCCACAATGTCTCCAAAAGAATGGAACTTATTTTATCCATACTATAACATGTGGAATAGCTACAGATTAAAAAACAAGAAACTTCCGAAGGATGTCAATATGGATAAATGGGATGAATTTTTAAACAAAGTTCCAAGGAGTTTAAAAAACAGAGCATCAAACATTATCAATAAATACCTTGAAGACTGTAAAATTAACGTTACAGTTTAAACATTGAAATCAAAAAAATCCAAGATAAGATGATTCGGGTTTGGCTTGTCAATATTTAATATTGGTTTTGCATTGATTCAATCATCAGCAGGATTATCTTGGTTGATTTTGTGATAATCATCAATCCGCAGTCAATCACAATATTGATTTGGGCAATTTAAGTTTAACCGACAAGAAGGGGTAGCTTAGATTCATATTTCAATATGGCAGCAACGGAAAAATGTAAAGTTGATAGGCATGAGATGCTTATTACTTGCTACTCATGCCATCATATTTTGATATGATTACTGTTCTTCAACCTATATTAAATATGAATATTTCATGTGTGTATTCAGGCGGATAGCTGACGTATATATACTGATTGAAATTATCTCATATTTAATTTCAGAATGGATAAAATAGGTGATCATATTTAATATGATTTCAATAAGCCAAATTGTTTTCCAATTTTTAAAAATTCAAAAAGAAACGAGGTGATCGAATTGTTGTCAGTAATGGTAGGACAAATCTGGCAGAATTGTTTGTGTGTGTTTAGTGTAGTTAGTGTGTAGTATAAGATTTTAAGTAATCTATCGGAGGTGACTCTGGCCGGTCACCTCCGAAATAAAATTTTGTTCTATCCAAAAAGAGGAGGGTATATTGAATATCAAAGAAAATATGTATCTGGTGTATAATGATAAATACACAATGGAAACCGGAGTTGCTTTAGCTGGTCTTTTAAAATGTGAATGTGGTCCAGAATTTAAACCATGCGATATTTTAATCAGGTGGGGGAATTCATACGAAGAAGGAAATGGAAAATTATTTGATGTTAATTATAATAAGGGAATAAGGATGTTATCCACAAATAGAAAAGGATTACCACTAGAAATTCCAAGAGTGAGTGTAAGAGAATTGAATCCTGATAAATTGTATATTGCACACCAAAAATATCATATGAATGGTGTTGGGCATCTTGTATTTTTCGGATTTCAAAAGAATTTATTATCTGGATTGGAAATAAAATTTATAACAGAATATATTCCGAATAACAAAGAATACAGAATGATTGTTGATAGATATGGAAATTCAATGTTTCAAGAAAAAAGATGGACAAATAAATGGGATAATCCCGCAAGTCTTTTGATTAAAACAGGATTAAATGGTTGGAAATATGAGTTTGTTGATTTTAAAGATGAAAACATAATTCCAAAATTTTCAGAATATATAAAATCTTTAGATTTAACCGTTGCATCTTTTGATATTGTGTATGCTTCAAATAATAATTCATATTGTGTTGAGGGAAATTCTTCCCCATGTTTAAGCAATGCCAAAGCAGTTAATTTTGTATATAATGCAATAAAAAAATATATCAGGGAGAAATTAGATGCGGGTATACCCACTGCATGATGAATTACTAAAAAAAAGATTAAGAAATTTTGACAGGAATCACATGTTTGATTACATGCAACAGAAATATATATTGAAAAATGGAAAAAAAAGTTATTTTGAACTCCATAATTATCTTAGAGGTTTTGTTATTCCAGTGATTCCAGAAGGATCAATGTATAAAATTAAATCGTATTGGAATACATCAGAAAACGAAATATGCTCAAAACACATGATACCAAAAAAAATTGATACATTAATATGTTTGAGAAATAATAAGTTTGATGATTTTTTACGAATATATTTTTCATTTGAATCAGATGAATTATATGTTCAAATCTCCAATATGAAAATTTTAAAATACTTAAAAGAGACAATATTGTTTCTAACAAAAAATATTAAAAATTTTCATAATTGTTGTTTACCTCAATATAATGGTTTAATAAATTATCATATCTACAAAATAAAATTTGGTGGCACACAAACCAATGAACTACATAGAATTATTAATTTTTCAATTTCAGAATGTAGGGATTCAAATACCAAAAGATGTTCTATATGTAATGAGTTTCAGACAACGGATTATGAAGAATATAAACATGTAAAATATAAGTTGAAAAAGGTATTTCAAATGAAAGAAAGGGAGGGAATATTTTTTCAGGATGTATTGGGCTGATTGGTCGGGGGTGGGTGAATTTTGGGAGATTGTGAAATTTACTGCGGAGGTAAAATGCGATTGAAGGTAGGTGTTGTATTTGTTGAACCAAAAACTTTGCTGTTCATATCTAACGGCAAAATAGTTGGTTCGGTTTCAATGCATGATTTTGCTAGAGGCTGTAGACAAATTAAGATTCTTTTCTGTAAGAATATTAATTGTCTGAAAAATTACTACTATTTTAAATCTGCGTGTGGTACAACCATTGGGCTTCCAGACGAATTCGTCATCAATAGAATAGGGGGTATGTTTGATCCAGTTCTAGACAGAGTAGAAACAAAAGGAATTCAGTGTGATGGTTTGGATATTGAGATTGATAAAGTAAGTGTGGAAGTTCAATCTCATATTTACGAAGAACATATAAAAGAAAAAGAAGAAGAAATTTCAACGGAAGGTGGTGAATTTTTAGATTCAGCAATACTATCATGAATTATCAATGAATGGAGGAGAAACAATGAGGAATGATTACAATTCATTTAAGGAAAAAGTAAACACAAACGCGAAAAGAAACAATTATATAGTTCTGGTGGATTCTCTTCCAGCCAGCACTCTTTCTTACTTCAAGAAGAGATTGAGAGAAGATTTATCAGCAACCGTCTTCAGTGATCTCATATTCACAACTTCAAAAAAAGCATTGAAATTGCAGATGGATCGTGATGGTTCTTTAAAAAAAGAAAATGAGAAATTCACTCTTAAAGAAGTGAAAGAAAAGAAAAAAGAAGAATCATTGCCATCAGAAGAATCAGGAAATGAAAAGCTGATTCGAAATAACAAATTGTTGAAAGAGGAGGTGATTGAAACAAGGCGACTTGTTGACAAACTCGAAAAAGAGAAATTGAGAATTTTACAACGACTGGATGATGCAGTTGAGCTTGGACTAAAACTGAAATGTGAAAGAGATGTTCTTCAAAAAAGTTATACCAAAATTAATGAGGAGATAACATCTCTAAAATCACAGATCGAAAATTCAGATGCTAAAATGTTGATACTTTCCGGTATAATGGGAAAATGTCAATCATGCGGTCTTGAATCGAGTGGGGAGTTGATAAAAGACATAATTGTCTTTAAGTGCAGGTGCGGGAGAAAAGAGTATAAGAATATCATAGACTCGGTTCTTAAATTAACATTTTAAGAACTGGATAGGGGGAAAGATGTGTCAGTTATCTGGGAAGTATTTGATAGATAACGGAAAAAGAATTCATTTCAATATCTTTTTTAAAGATATTGAAAAAGAATCTGTTGTTTATTTAGAGCTAGACCCCAGATATATGACCAATTCCGCGTATCATGAGTATGTTAATCTATTCATTAACATTCTTAACAATTTGAAAAAGACGGTATATTTAAACACAACTAACAAAACAAAAATATATAAGCCGTCAAATTCAAATGTAATAAAGAATGAGGGAACGGTGGCATTAGATTTAGGATCAAGAATAACTGGATTATATTTTGCTATCAATGGAAAATCGGAAGCTATTGAAACGCGAAATATAATAAAGTATATTGATTCCTATAATAATGTCGTTTTTGGAAGATATTCTGGTGGAGACACATTCATGAATTGTATTTATCTTTTGATATTGAATTATCTCAGTATCACAAAGAAAAAATATGATATTGTGAGTGAGGCTTATACCACCAATATTTCAAAACGATATAACAAATATGCCACCAAAAAACAGCATGATGAAATAGCCGCGTATTTAATTTACAAGCGCTGGCTATATAAACATCAGGAGAAAAAGATCTAGGTTATCCTAGATCTTTTTTTTCTCAAAAAAATAACAATTGCATTTCAAAAGAACAAAATATAAACGGAGGTGTATGGATGTTTACAAAAGAAAAGAGCGGAAGATATGTTATTAAAGATATTAGAAAAATGATATCTATTCTTGATGAAGAAATGAATAAAGAAAAAACTATAAAGGTTGATTATACGCCAGATTCTTTTTTTAAATATAAAAAAGGAAATTCAGTAATTACACTTGGGTGCACTGATATTATGGGTAATCAGATTATAGATCCAGATGTTGCAACAGAAGAAATTATTTCAAAAGCAATTTTACACAGAATAACAAATTTATCTTCGTTCAAAGAAGCTGATCATATTTGGATTCATAGTGTCGATTTAATTCCATTTAAGGTTGAGGATGAAACTAAACATAGATTGGAAGTATTCGGATTTATAAAACTTGAAAATGATTATTTTGAAAAACATATGTTGGATGAAAAACATCTTGAAGAAGAATATAGCAATGAGAAAGATAAAATGGTTAAAAAACTTGAGGAGGTTCTGAATGCTAAACGAAATGGATAGTCTTCTAAATCTTAAGAAATTTAAAGGAAGAAAATTATCTTTTTTTGATGAACAAATTCAGAAATTAATTAAGTGTATTAGAAATTCTGATACTGAGTTTGATGCTAGAGAAGAATGGAAAGAATTCAAGAAAATGTATATCAGCAATATTAGCAAAAGAAATCCATTTTTCTTGTTGAATTTAAATCATTTTATTGCTGATCTTAGTCTATTATTGGAAATGAAAAGGAAATATTTTTTCAGTGAAGATGAAAAAATTTCAGACAACATAGAAGAAACAGCAGATACATATATTATCAAAATGTTTTTTATTTTAAATGAGTTAGTTGAAAAATGTTTTATTAAAAACGAAATTGATGAAGGACAATTAATAAACGTTTTGGCATCATATAATTCTCTTGCTGTTAAATATCTCCAGGATGCTGAAACACAGATGGGAAAAGATGTAATGAAACCATATATATTTTATTCTATTATTCAAGTGTCATTCACTGATTGGTATTCCACATATTGTGAAAGTCCACTTAAATGTATTGAAAAATATATTCCAAAAGAAGAAGAACCAAAAGAAACAGAAGAAACTAAAAATGAAGATATTTCTGAGAGTAAAGAAGAAAATAAAGAGGGAGTAATTGAATGAGCAATTTTTTTGAAACTAATTTATGGGTCGAAAAATATAGGGTAAATGCCGTCGATAAATTAGTTTTAGATGAGCGTACTAAAAATATGGCTCTGCAATGTTTGAATAATAAAATGATTCCAAATTTATTATTTTATGGTCCCCCAGGAACAGGAAAAACTTGTCTTGCTAGAATTTTATTAGACAATATTTTAGAAGAAAAAGATAATGCAATGATAATTAATGGTTCAGCAAATAGGGGAATCTCTTTGATGAGAGAAGAGATTCCTAATTTTTTATCTAGCCCTCCATTTGGATTAGATAAAATAAAAATAATTTTTATAGATGAGTCAGATAATCTTACACTGGATGCACAAAAATCATTTAGACATTTAATAGAACACTATACAAACGTGGGAAGATATATTTTAACAACAAACACTGTCACTAATTTTCATGATGCAATTATTTCTAGATTTCAGATGTTTGAATTTAAACCATTGATGGACGATTTAATTGTTTCTTTATGTTTTGACATATTAAAATCTGAAAAGATTGAATATCAAGATACAGAAGTTATTAGGGTTATTAAATTATTCATGCCAGATATTAGAAAAATATTAAATACACTTCAGTCATACACCAGTGATTCTAAGCTTAAATTACCATCTATTGGAGATTTAATTCCAATTGAAACTACAATATATAGTTTGACATCCGATATTTTCAAAACATATATGGAAAAAGATCCCAGATGTCAACAGTCAATTAATAAACTCCAGGAACTATTAATGAGAAAAGATATTAATTACGTTAATATTTATGAAAATATATTTTATAATAACAAAATATACCCGGTATGTAAAGTCCTATCAAATAAATATTGCAATAATTTAAATATGGTTTCTTCTCAGGCTATGCATTATATGGCTTTTATTTATGAATCAATAGAAGCATTGAAGGATTTAAAAACATGATATACACTAAGGAAGTTCTGGATATATTTAATAACAATTTAAATATTGTTCAGGATAAACAAAATCATTTTATAGCTAGGTGTTTTTATTGTGGAGATTCTAAGAAGCACAAATCAAAAGCGCATTTATATGTTTCAAAAGTTAAACCAGTTTTTAGGTGTGTTAGATGTGAAGAAAGTGGGAGAATAGAAAAATTAATATTTGATATAACAGGGGTTAGAAAAAGATTAACCAGCATAATTAATAAAGAAAATCTAAAAGATTTAAATTCAAATGTTGATGAAACATATATACACAGAAATTTTAAAAAAGAATTATTGATTCCAAAACAGAATCCAGAAATGTTTGATATCAAATTTAAATATCTGCAAGACAGATTTGCATCTAATAAAATTTTTGATATGTTGAATGAAAACATAATATATGATATTAAAGAATTTGCATTGGCGAATAATATTAAGATAAATAAAAGAAAGTTATTTAACTATTTTCAAGATAAATTTGTTGGGTTTTTGACATATAATAAAAGTTTAATGATATTGAGGAATACAGATACTAGCTCGGATTTTAGATATTATATATGGAAATTTGGTGATATAATGAATGATTTTTTTATGATAGATAATTTAAAAGAGGAAAAAGATAATATTAATCTGGTTATATCCGAGGGTGTATTTGATATTCTTAATTGTTATCATCACGAGGATAAATTTGATTTATATACTATGGCATCGGGAAAATTATTCAGTAGAGCTATTAAATTTACAATGATTGAGAAGTGCATTGCACATTTTAACAAGATAATAATTTTATCAGATGACGATGTTCATCTGAATTTTTACAAACAGAATTTGCTTAAATTTAAAAATGTGAGTAATGTTATGCAAATTTGGTACAACAAAAATGGAAAAGATTTTGGACAAAAAAATAAGGTTGACAAAGTTATATTAAATTTGAAATGAAAATGGAGTTTATATGAAATTGGAAACTGTAACATTTTTTTCTTTGGATGAGGAATTATCCAAAAAGCTAAATGTATTTTTTACTTCTAGGCTGTATAAGAAAAATGAATTATACTTGAAAAAATTTAAGGATACTTTGGAATTAAAAGAATTCTTAGACAAAACATGTCTAGAAGGAAACATGGTTTATTTCTTTAATATTGGTAAAAAGTTATATGTAATCTTAAACGATATCACCACCTTCAAAGTATTATCAACTCTAGTATCTATATGTGGGTATCATAAAATAAATTTAAAGTATTTTAATTCTTGGGAAAATCTGGTTATAATGGAAGTTACCAATTCTGACAGAGAACTTGTTTTTTATAAAGATTTTTCTGTTAATATTTATTCATCTGATTTTATGAATAAATTATTTTTTTATGTCATTCCTAAAAAGAAGAGGAGAAGGAAATGAAAGTAAATCTATCCAATTATAGGGTTTTTTTAAGTTATATTGACTCTATAACAAATTTATTTACGGACATAGATATTAGAAATAATGAACTGTCCCAACTATCTAGTGATAAATCAACGATAGTATACGGAAATCTTTCAAGTGTTTTTCCGGAACCGTTGGATTTAAGATTAGTTTCAATTAAGAGTAAATTGCCGCTATTAAAAATGTTTGAAAAATCTTTTAATGGTGATGATTCAATTTCAGTATCTTGCGCTGATAATAATGTTAAAATTAGTGATACCAGTAGTGAAATAACTCTAAGACAAGCATCTCCTGAATTTATTAATAATCAATATTTGAGTATTGATGAGATTAAAAGAAAATTAATAATTGAAGAAGATAAAGATGAAATTTTGAGTTTTAGTCTTAGTTCGACAATTTTGGATAGAATAAATACTATATCTCATAATTTTAATTCTATGAATTTAGATTTTAATATTGAAAATAAAAAATGCGGAATTCATCTTGTATCCAGTGAAAAAACAGATCGAGCCACAATTATAAATGATTTGGATTGCGTCACTGATAAAAAATTACAGATAACATTTAGTGTTATCCCATTTCAAACAAAATTTGATGGCATCATTGATACTAAGTTATATTACAAAGAAATAGAGGGAAAAAGGATTTCTATTATGAAATTAAATACGAACTTAAAAGGTATAGACACATCCGTGTATATCAAGGGGACTATAATTTAGAATGAGATATAATTTTTTTAATTATTATCTTAAATATAATATTACAGAAAATTTTATTAAAGAATACGAAAAATATTATGATACCAATGTGCATTCTGTGTATATTTTTTTAGATTTACAGAATTGTTTAAAGGCACAATTTTATGATGACGTTATTTTAAATATGTATCAGCTAGCAAAATATAAAGAAAAATCAATGCCTGTAGTATATGATGTGTTGATGTTCATTTCGAGAACTAGAGAATGGTTTGATAGTAAAAATATCAAATCATTCTTTATTTTTTATTGGGATGAGGGTGCTTCACTTTATCATAGGCATATTGATAAAACATATAAAGAAAATAGACTCATTACTAAAAGCAACCTTCCCATCGTTAAATTTGAAAGTGGAAAGTCTGTTTTAAAATTTCAAAAAAGACTTTTAAATGAAATTGCTGGAAATTTAAAGAATGTGAAAACTATTTTATCAAAAGATATTGATTCTGATTTTGTGCCATATTTTGTGCTCAAGGAAAATCCAAATTTATTAGAAGATAAAGGAATTATGAATCTTTTATTTACAACGGATCACGATATGTATCAGGCAACGAAATTAGGAACAAATGTTTTTCAATATTTTAAAACAAATAAGGATTCTATTTTTTTGTCTTCAAAAATGATATTGAGTGCATTGCTTGATAAACCAATATCTGATATATCTCAAAATAATTGGTTTAATGATATATTTACTCTTGGTGGATGTAGAGGTGACAACATATCCAGTGTTTGGAAAAGATGTGGATGGAAAACAATTTATGATATGTTTTTAAAATTAAAAGACGTTGGTATTGATTTTGAAGAACATAGAAAAAAAGTAATGTGTGGTGAACAAACCCAAATAGAAGTAAAAAATATAAAAAATATTAGTGTGATTAAAAAAATATCAGAGTTTAATGATATTGATAGTGGATTACAAACTAGATGGAAAAATAATATATTTTTAATGGATTTTGAAATAATGTATAAATATTTCAAAAACGATATAAAAAATAGCAATATTAATTTGACATGGGAATTTAAAAAAGGGATAATAGAAAAAACTAAAGATGCTATAAATTTCAATAATAAATTAAAATATGATGAATTATTAGAAATAATGGATAATTATCATGACAATGAGAAATTGGAAAATATATGTACAAATCTCTGTGAGGTGTAAAAGTTATGTTATCAAAACAAAAGACATTGCGTTATATAAAAAATACTCTTGCGCTTCCATTTAATAAAATCGAATTGACAGATGATAAAATTTGGGAGTATCTAATTGATTTTACTATACCGGAATTTAGTTCATATTGGCCGGATAAAAGAATAATTGGATATAATTTCACCGATCTTACAAATCACGCAATGGTTCCGTATAATTATTATTTTAGAGATCCAGAGGGAAATTCAGTTCTTTCTGTTCTTGAAATAATACCATCTCACGATGTGGTTGTTCAAAAACATCCATATATTGGGATTTTAAATTTTGAGCAATCTGTTCCATATGTTGAAAGTATCGAGGAAGCCGGATTGATGTATAGATTTGGGTATTACACTTTTTCTTTTGAATTTATACATCCAAATATTATTCGTGTTTCTGGAGCAATTCCTACAACTAGTGCAATAATATATGAACGTGTTCACCCATCTGATCTTTATACCATTGATGGACATATGGAAAAATATTTCTTAAAATTTTGTTTAGCGGATATAAAAATACTGCTTGGAAATATTAGAACCAAGTTCCAGAACTTGACAACGCCATATGGTGAGATACCAATTAATGCTGGTATAAAGGATGAGGGTATGACAGAAAAAAGAGAGGTTATCGAAATATTGGATACTAAAGTTCCTAACCTTACGATTGTTTACGGATAATTAGATGAATATATTACCACTTATATTTAGAAAAATACAACCATTTAAAATGCGTCCCAGATATATTGTGTTGCATGGGACTCAATGTTTATCTAGAGATGATCAAGCGCTGAGAATAGATCAAAGAAATAAGTTTCAGATATCATTTCTTAAAAGGGATGCAATAACTATTAAAGGATTGAATGATGTTCCATATCATTATGTTTTAGAAAATATGGGTGGAGATTATTATCCGATTATGATGCATCCTCTCAGCAGTCCAGTTGAATATTATTCGTCAATGAAATTTAATAATAAATCAATACATATTTGCATGTTTGGTAATTATAATGTGGATATGGCTAGACCTAGATTATATGAGGTTTTAACATATAGAGTTCTTGCTCCTTTAATGTTTTGGTTTAGAATTCCACAGTCTAATATATTTTTACATTCTGAGCTTGATAAAGAATTCAAAGATTGTCCGGGTGAAATGTTTTATAAAGATATTTTACTTGGTAAATTAAATAAACATCTTTTGAGAAAATAATTTTGGAGGATTGAAAATGATAAATTGGAATGCATTGCAGACGAGGGCGGTTGATCCTTATAGCAGTTACAAGTCTTCCAATGTTAATAAGATTTCATACTTATTATCATTTGATGGAAGAGGGATTGCGTCCGGATTGGTTGTGACTATATCAGATCCAACAACGCTTCAAATCACTCAAGGAGTTGCTCTTAAGGATAATGTGACACTGAGATGGGATCCTACCTTCTTATTACCTATTTCTGAAACAACAGGATCATGGGTTGTTGGTGATAATTGGGTTGTAATGGTTTATAAATACATTGAAACCAAAATAGAAGATTATAAGATTGCCAAAGTTGATGTTATACCCGTTGCAAGTTATGATCCGGAATGGCATTTGATATTAGCCAAGGTGACTATTGATGGAAGTGGAAACTTCGTTTCAATAGATTCTAATCCACCAGAAAGACCGTCCATAGATTTTGGAAGCCATAATAATCTTCCTGGCTTACAAGGTGGGAATCCTTCATTAAATCAATTCTATCATTTAGAATTTTGTGATTGGCAAAATGTTCACAATTGTTGTTGGTATGTTTCTGGTGCATTTATAGCCATAGACGGAAGTATAACTCCTTGCTGTGATATAAGTTGGGATAATAACAAACTCACTGACCTAGCGAATCCTGTGAGTTCTGGGGATGCTGTAAATCTTCAAACATTAAACGCTTGCATTGGTGGTGCTGGTGGTGCAACACAATTTATACAATTAACAGATACACCTGCAGCATATTGTGCTGACTGTTGGCTTAAAGTTGATGGCGCAGGAGTCGCTCTTGAATTTGTTTCTGCTCCCACTGGTGGTTCTCAATACTTATCTACTCTATGTGATGTATCATTTTGTTGTCCAGACAACGGGGCTTTTCTAACATATAACTGTACAAGTGGTGTATGGGTAGATACTCTTACTGTTCTGGAAAAATTACAATATGCTGGTGATGTGAATTCCACTGGTTTGGTAGATGGATGTATACTGAAATATAAAACCGATCTATATGGTCCTGGATCTCATGGTTGGTGTCCTGCCCCACCAGCTGCAGTTGGGAATGTATATTTCACGGATTTGTGTGATGGCCCGGGTTCTATTCCATCCAATAATGGATGTATATTAGTTTCATCATGTTCTGGATCTAGTATATCATGGGCAGATCCATATGCTGTAACCGTTCCTGCATTGTGTTGTGTTGGAGATGTGTGGATAAATAATTGTGGTTTTCCAGTTGGTGGGGTTCCATCGTTAGAAGCTGGACATACAATAGTATGGAATGGATCGCAATGGAATAATGCAGCTGTTACTGGTTGTTTCAGGGATGATACGTCATCATATTCTTTATGTTCTTTCTCAACAACAACAAACTCATTATATGTACAAGCGGATAATAGCAATGCTGCTGTTTTTTGTGTGTGCGATCATGGGGATATGTCCGGATCAAACGCAGTATTTGTCCATGCTGAAGCTCAGGCATTGTCTGTATGTGCGAAATGCATGGGAATATGTTCTCAAGTAAATGGACTGACAGCAATATATGCATATGCTGCAAATAACACTATTTGTGCTGTCGCGGAATGCGGTGTTGGCGGCACAGGCACTTGTGCCATAAAAGCAAGGGCTGTCAATTATGCTGTTCTTGCTTGTTCAACCGGAAGTGGAAGTTTTGGTATTGTTGGGTGTGCTCCAATAGATGGTTATGATTTTTATGCTGCTGGAGCGGGTGGAAAAATCAGAGCAAAAGTATTTAACTCCGAAGGCAGTAATGGACTAAATTGCTTGGTTTCTGTGTGCGGTACCAATATGTGTTTTTGCGGAGGCATATTAGTATCTGTAACATAATTTAAATTTATTAATTCATATTTTTTTCATATTTGGCGGAGATTGCACATATCTCCGCCTTCTTTCTCATCACTTTTTTAATTTCCAATAACTACATATATTTATTAGTTGAATACGATTTTTTGTGGTTAAAGCTGGCTTAAAATCATGGAATTTTTATTTTCACACTACAAAGCTGGTTTTTTTCACAATAAATCAAACAAACTAGGAGGATTGTAATGCCTACCGGAGAAAACGAAAGAACAGACATCATCAACAAAGAAAGAGTTATCGTCCCTGCAATAGAAGAGAGAGACGATGATGGCGACACTATTCTGAAGGTAGCAGCGGCAACAAAACCGCAGAGCCTTGCCGGTTCGATTTCAAGTATGCTTGATAAACGGGCTGATTGCAGATTGCTTGCGATTGGTGCTGGTGCTGTGAATCAGGCAGTCAAGGCAGTTGCGATTGCCAGGGGAATGATGGCTCCAAAAGGGTACGACGTGTCCATGAGCCCGTATTTTGCGAAAGTTAACATGAACAAAAACGATTCCACTGGGGAAGAAGCCGGAGAAAAGACCGGTTTGAAGTTCCAGGTGGTCCGAAGGCAAATCTAAACAATCTATCCAGGAGGAAATAGATGGATAGGGTTAAACAACTCAAAGAGTTGGTTGACGTTTTTTCAAAGAAACGTGATAAATTTATGGAAACTGGTGAAAGATCAGACGGTCTTGCAGCCAGGGTCACCATAAACGAGATATGCAAAAACTGCCTTTTATTAAGAAAGGATATTCTTGATTTGACAAAGAAAGTAAGAGCTGCTAGAATTACTGACAAAAATATTACCCCACTTCAAATTATGGATGGGGATGTAAAAAAAGCTCCAAAAACAGAGTCAAAAAAAGAAGTTAATGTATCTCTCGGATCAGAAACTTTGAAAAACAAAAAACCAAAAATTGAGTCAGGTGAAGTTAAAACTGAACCTGAAAAAGTTGAAGCTGAAGATGTAGTAAAAAAGAAAGCGATTCCGCTTTCTGAATTTAAATTGCATTAATACTGAAAGGGTTAGTTATTATTGACTAACCCTTTTTTATTCAACTGTTTTTTGGAGGTGATACATATTGTGAAACTAAAACAAACATTATTTATTCATTTATATACCACTCCATCCGAAAAAATCATAAGATCTTATTTTAAAGATAACAACGAAAATATTAGAATTCTAATTGATAAATTGTGTGAAGAGAAAGAAGATAAATTCCTACCTTTTATTTATCAAGAAATATCTGGAATATCCATCTTAAAAATTTCAGAAGATATGAAAATATTTTCATATTTATTCACAAAAAGCAATGAAGAAACAGAAAGAGATTTGTTAAATAAATTTATTGATAAAATTAAAAATAAATCAATAGATTTATCAAATACAAATAAAATTACAGTAAATGGTTATTATTACGTCTATAACATGTTAAATTTTTCATTGGAGAGAAATAGAATTAAATCCCAGGAATTGAGTGAAATAGGTTGTAACAATAGTTTTGAGTTAAAGTTAAATGCTCATTTTAGAGATTATGCTTTTGCGGTTGGACTGTGTGATAAATACGACTTAGATTTAGAACGTGGATTTTACAATATAAATATAGATTATTTAAGGCAAATGATGGTCATGGATTCTTTTATTATAGCAAAATTATATTATCTTCAAACTTTTAGGAAATTTGAATGGTTTAGTGATTTTGAAAAAATAAATGAATATCTTAACTTACAATTCAGTAAAACCATGAAAAATCTTATGGAAAAAACAACCGAAATAGAAACGACCCCACAATAAAAAGTAAATTATTTTTTTCCTAACAAACCTAAAACTGATTTGTATTTGTGGTGAACAACTATAAATACCTAGAATTTGGAGGGTTTGTGAGTGAAAATATTATGACTCATAAAGATTTTAAGAAAGTATTGAAATTTTATAATAATGATGAGTTTGCTGCAAAAACATGGGCTACAAAATACGGTCTAATAAATGATGATATAATTCTAACACCACAGGATGCATGGGAAATATTATCAGAAGAACTGGAAACAAAATATATTTCTAAAGAAGAAATATTTAATGCTTTAAAAGGATTTAAATTTATTCCAGGTGGAAGGATATTACATGGTATACTGAGAATATATTATGCAAGAAAGAAAGGCGAAAAATTAAATTTAACACTGAGCAACTGTCTTTACAGTGGTGGACCAGAAGATAGTATGGAATCTATTATGGAGTTTGCATATCTTCACGCTCATGTTTTGAAATATGGATATGGAAATGGGATGAATTTGAATAACTTAAGACCAAGTGGATGCCCGGTTAATAATGCTGCGAGAACAACCGCAGGAGTGGTTCCGTTTGCCAATTTATATTCTGAAATAACAAATACAATAGGGCATGCTGGAAGAAGAGGAGCCACTATTATATTTTTGGATTGCACACATCCAGATGTTATAGATTTTATTAAATCAAAAACTAAAGATGAAAAATATATAAGTGGTGCCAATATAAGCGTGATGATTACAGATAAATTTATGAGGGCAGTTGAAGAGGATAGCAAGTGGGAATTAACATTTAAAAATGATAAAGTTTCAATGGTTAAAGAATGTAAAGCGAAAGAGATTTTTGATTTAATTTGTAAAAATGCATGGGATTGGGCGGAGCCTGGTGTTATATTTAAAGATAGAATGATAGACTATAATCCTGGATGTTTTCATGAAGAGAGTACACCAGAAGGGGTTAATCCATGCGGAGAATTAACTTTAGCAAAATCTGAGATGTGTTGTTTGGGTTCATTAATGCTAGACAAATTTTATAAAAATGAATCTTTTGATTTTGATGATTTCAAAAAAATAGTTCGATGTGGTATTCTAATTTTAAACTCGGTTATAGATTATGAACTAAAGTATGATTTATTTGCTTTACCAGAAATAAAACAAAAAGCAATAGATTTTAGGCGTATTGGTCTAGGAATATCTGCTCTGGGTGATATTCTTGGATTATTAAAACTAGGTTATAATACAGACGAAGAAACAATTGCATTTACTAAAAAATTATTTGAAACATTTAGAACCTCATCATATTTAGCTTCACAAAATTTATCAGCAGAACATGGTATAACAATTAAAGATTTTGATTCTAAAAAATATTATA
>Ga0265297_10000468_pt1 | contig 119207 bp, 81 predicted proteins | sample Munlanlwell13791_FD_192502 | JGI IMG/M metagenome (GOLD analysis project Ga0265297, IMG submission 192502) | Leachate microbial communities from a municipal landfill in Southern Ontario, Canada - Leachate well 137-91 | ecosystem: Engineered > Solid waste > Landfill > Unclassified | place...
TCAAAGACCACGATCTCCCCGGCGAGGATGCCGGCACAAACGCCGCGAGCCTCCTTGGCATCCTGTCGTCGTCGAGTCCACAACATTGATGATCCGCTTCCTGAACCGCCGGGGGGAACCCGACATACTTGCGGCCCATGCCAAACTGCGGCCAGCAACCCTGAAGATGCGCCAGCGTCTCCCAGGACAGCGCCTCGGCCATGTCGGCGTTGCGCTCCTGGGTCGCGTGGGAGAGGCCGTTCCGGCTTGGCGGCGCCGCATGCCGGATCGTCGTCAGCACGCCGCCGTGGTTCTCCAGGGTGTCGCAGACATCGTTCAGGCTCAGGGCATGGGAAATCTGCGCGAACATCAGAGACACTGTGTGACTCCATGGCGTGATCGCGCGACTCTTATCTTCCACCCCATGCTCCCTGGCCAGCTTCGGCACCAAATGCGGTGGCAGAAGGTCGCACAACTGCTTGAGAACGGTAAATTGATGACGGGTCGGTGCCATGGACGTACCTCCTTTTGTGGTAAAAAGAACGTACGCTGTGCCCGGCCCATTTCTACTTATTCTAAGCTAATGTCAAGTTGCAACTTTTGATCCATGGCCATTCGGTTAGCTTTCGCATGCCGTCAGTCCATGAGGAAATGCATGCGACGGCCTGTTCAATTTGGGCCACGCATTTGGTCATGGTATTGAAAATCTTGTTGGCGAAGAATTTTTCGCGCATTTCGTCCCAAATATGCTCGACCGGATTGAGTTCTGGAGAGTACGGCGGAAGCACATGGATCACGATGTTGTCAGGGACGCCAAGCGCCTTGGCCTTGTGCGAACTTGCGCCGTCAAGGATCATCAGGATCAGGTCATCGGGGAACTTTCCCGCCACATCCTTCAAAAAACGTCCCATGTGCTCCGTGTTCATTTGATCACATACCATCCAAACGGTCTGCCCATCGGCGGGAGCCACGGCGCAATAGACGTACTTGAATTCCCTGACCAATGCCAGTTCCACCAACGGGCGAAGCGGTGCCGGGGCCCAGGCCTGATAGGGTAGACTCATTCGTCCGAATCGCGCCTCGTCCTGAAACATCAGGCGGAAGCCGAGGCCCAGTTCCTTGGCTTTCAGCCTGGCGCCCGCCACGACTTCCGGCAGTTTTTTTTAAACTCCTCCTGTTTCTCCAAGTCCTGTTGCGGATGCCTGGTGTCCGGCATCAGCTTACGCCAATGATTCCTTTTGAGCATGTTGTAAATGGAAACATCGGACACGGGGCGCCCGATTCGCGCCTCCAGCGCCGCAGTCAACGGTGCGATGGTGACAAGCTCTCCGTTCTCTGCGCGGGCATGCCACTCCGCCAAAAAAACCTTCTCTTCCGCACGCGACAACAACTCATTGCGCCGTCCGCCATGCTTTGATTCTGCGGCCGCTCCGCTTTTAAACCGTGCGGCAAACTTCGCCAAGTACCGAATAGCCGTCGCGCGGCTGACGCCCACCGCCTCGGCGGCGGCTTCAATGGTGGTTCCGCAGATGTGGACAATTCGAAGGATTGCCGCTCCAAGCATGTCAGGCTTCGAGCCGGCCAGGATGCGTTCCGCCAATTCCGCTTCCGCGGATGTGAACTTTGCATGATTCGCCATGGGGCCTCCGGGGGGTTAAGGAGGCACCATAATCCGTATCTTAAATGTTTCAACTTGACATTAGTTTTGAATTAGAACTTATCTACTAATATAATAAATCCGATTTTTGCGAAGACAACCAGGGATGCCGCCAGCGCAGTGGGCGCCAGGCATGACCAATCGGCCGCCAAGCGTCTCCCGGGGCAAGGGGGCGCGGACGGGCAGGCCAACCGCCTGGTCCGCCACAGCCACATCCCCGCCCAACGCCGGAAAACCGCCGAGGCCTTCGCCGACTTGTACCGGCGGCGCCGGAAGATCGGGAACGAGGGCAACCAGACCCAGAAAAAGGAATACGGCCTGGAGCACGGCTTCGGCGCCAAGGGGTTCGCGTGGAAGAACTGTCCCCTCCTGATCCAGGTCGCCCAGTTGTTCAACTCCCTGGCCCGCCTCGGCGACCTCGGCGAACGCGGGCGCCGGCGGCTGCCGGACGCCGCCGCCGAAGCGCCCCGGAAAAAACTTTGGCCGACGTTGCGCGACTTCGCCGCCAGGCTCCGGATCGCCATCCGCGGGCACGACCCGTGCAAGATGCAGGAGGCCCACGCGCGTCTCCCGGGCACTTGCCTGCGCCTCCACCTCCTGGAAGCCGCCGCCGAAGCAAGCTTCCGCCCCCGCCCTCAACCCCACGGATCCCAACCCCCGACCGCGAAAACCCTGCCGCCCCAACCGGGCCTCCCGCCCAGCCCGATGGCCGCGCCTGCCCGGATACCGCCGACCCCCGCGGAAAAAAACGGGCAACCCCGCCCCAAGCGCGGAGACTCGTCAGCGCTGCGCCGGGCGCGGGTGCATGACATATCTATCGGCTAATCCGACGATCCCTGGATTTCCCGCTTGAATTGGTATATTGTTTAATATATATAATGCCTTGGATCCGGGTGCAGGCGGCCGGGCGAAACCAAACCACGGACGGCAGCGGAAAGGCAGGCGGACATGTCGGCGGAACGCACCAGGGAGCAGATTTTGCGGGAGATCGCGGCGATGACGACGCTGGAACGCGGCAAGCCATGCGCCAGGCAGGCGAAATCTGGCCGCACCTACCACAACTTGCAGTTTTGGAGCGGTGGCCGGAACCGCTGCGAGTATGTCGCGCAGGATTCAGGTTGGCGCCGTGCGGGAGGCGGTGGCCAACTACGGCCGCTACCGGGAGCTGACCGAGGAGTACGCCGCGCTGGCCGAGCGCCAGACGCGCGAGGCCCGCACGGCCGGCGGCGCCAAAAAAAAGGGCTTCGGGAACAGGTTGCGGAGGAAGCCGGCCGGGAAATAGGCGAGGCGGTGGGTTGCCTGCTGGAGCGGCAGGCCACGACGGCGGAGGCGGAGGCGGCCATCCGGGCGGCGCTGGCCAAGGTCGGCGCGCAAATGCCCTTCGAGCCGGCCGCCGGCCTTCCGCGTGAAACCACCGTGGCCAAGGCGACCGGCCGCCAGTTCCACCGCCTGGCGGCGGAAGTCGCCGGTTCCGTGCGGGCCTGGACGGCGCGCCTCACGCCTGGCGCGGCCCGGCCGCAAAGGGCGCGGCATGAAATCGGCCAGGCAGGTGGTGGTGCTGACGGACGGAGCCCTTTGGTGCGAGGCCGCCGCGGCGGCGGACTTCCCCGGGCGGCTCCACATCCTGGACTTCTACCATGCCGCAATCCGGCAGCCAAGCCCCCCCCCCTGGGAAACTCATTCCCGGCTTTTCCCGGAAGCGAATTCATAACTCCGAGTCCAGGTCACGCATTTTCCCGGCGCCACCTGGAGGCGGATGAATTGTTCGGGGGAAACGTACTCCGGCCGGGCGTGGACCGCGGTGCGGAGGCCGGGCATGGACGTTTCACAGGTGACGGACTGATGCATGTCTGACCGCCGCAGGGTACAGCGATTTGGACCGGCGTATTCCGGCGGATACGGCACGACCAGGTTGACCCATTGGGGGATCGGCGCGAGAAAGCGGATTTCGCGGCCAACCTGCCGCTGCTGCGCCTCCAGCCCCGTGGCCTGGAAGTCATGGGGGAATTCCAGCACGCAACCCGCGCCGGTGTCCCGGGCGCCCAACCGGAAAAAATTGTGGGTGTACTGCCGGGTCGTAACCGGCTTGCGGCCGGTGTTCATCAGCGTCCAGGCCACCACCACACGGTTTTTGGCCACAGTCAGATCCGCCCGGAGTTCATAGGCATAGCCATTGACGCCGGCGCAGGTCTGGCGGAACACGGCGCCCGCCGGCTGCCATTCGGCGGTGGTGACGGCCGGCGCCAGCAGGGCCGGCTGCTGGAACAGGGAATAACGGCCACGTTCCTTGCGGAGCACGCCGACGCCGATCTTGACGAACCCTTCGCCAACCTTGGCTTCAAGATACCCCGGCGGCATCCAGGCGTCGGGCTCGCCCGGCGCCACCATGTCGAACTCCGCCGCCAGCCCGGCGTGGTCCGCCACCGGATCATGCTTCACGGGATAGAACAGAAATTCCTTCCCATCCTGGCGGACGCCAAGCACGGCCGCAACCGGGGTGAAGCGCACGCCGCGGTTGTAGCGCTGCGGATGCGAGGGATCCATGACCTCGACGCGAAGCACGCCATTGTCGAGGACATGAACCGCGGCGCCGGAATCGGGCCTTTCCGCGGACGCAAGGCTCCACGGGACGGCCAGCCATGCGGCCAGCGCCAAAAGCACGGCTCGTTTCCCATGGCGAAACAGCCTCATTCCGCCACGGCACCGACGGCCGATTCCCCAGCGCGCACGAAGATGAAGCGATCCACGTAGATCTCCTTGATGTTCTTCGAGCCGCCGCCCCGGATGTATGAGATGTCCCCATCGTCCTGACTGTAACGGAAGGGTCCGCCGGGGGCCTTGACTAGGGTGTAGCCGTCCTTCTTCAACTGACCAACGGCGATGTTCGTGCAGTTGTTCTGCGGAGGCATGGTGCCGATGCCTAGGGCGACATCACCGGGGCCGGCCCCGTCCGCGTCCACCCGCACCTCGGCAAAAATCTCCCACCGGCCTTCCAGCGGCAGTTTGTGGTGCTTGAGCTGGATATATGGCGCTCCCACGTCGCCGCCCATCCGGACGGTGGCACCGTCGGATGCCACGGCATCGGGCACAATAGTGACATCGTTTGTATAACGGTTGAATCCCAGATCCTGGATTTCCACCCAGTCGGATTTTGGCAGATTCGCAGCCAGTTCCGGCGGCGGCGCAGCCTTGCGTTCGATCGCCATGATGTCGGCCAGTTCCTCCATCGTGCCGCACTTGGCCTGCCGATACTGCTTGATGCCCTCGGCCTTGATGGTGTCGGTGAAGCGCGCCAGCCGGTTGGCGAAGTCGCTGTCGAACGTCTTCTTTTCCCGCACGGCCTGATCCGCAAATTCCTTGCGGCGAACGAGGATGACATAGTCCACGCAAACGCGCGCCTGCCGCACGTGCTTGAGCATCACCGGATCGCCAGCCACCGCCGCCTCGGCTTGGGCGAACAGGGCGTCGGCCTTGGTCACGAAATCCAGGTTCAGCATCGCGCTATCGACATTGGTTTTTTCCCAGATCGGCGCCTTCGTCCGGGCCGATTCCTCGTGCATCAGGTCAATGTATTGGTTGACGAATTTCCCGGCCGGGCCGTAGTAGGCGTCGCAATACTCCGCAATGGCCGCCTTGTAGTCGGTGGCGGGATTCCATAGCATCCGGCCCATGATCCAGGCCCGCAGGGCGGCGAATTCCGCGCCGGGCGTGTTCCAGCTCCCTTCGGCGAAGTAGCCCTGGATGTTAGTCAGCGGTGCCAGCCAGCGGATGGTTTCGCAGATGGGATGGATGTTCGGCGTTGGCTGGATGAAGCCGTTGAAGTTGGTGACGTGATCCCAGAGAAGCGTGTTCCGGCTAAGGGCGTTCCAGCCTTCGATGTCCTTGCCCAACTTGACATTCTGCCCCGTGAACAGCGACGTGCTGTAGTCGAGATGGATGGTCATGGGGAAGATCAGCAGCCCCTCGGGAATCGTCAGCCCAGTCGGCGGACTGAAGCCCCAGTGGTAGGCGTTCACCGCGATCTTCGCGCCGGGCAGGATCTTCCGCACGCGCTGGAGCACGTCGCTCGCGAGGTCAGTGTGGGGCGCGGAGGCCACGCCGCCATGTTCCTTGGCGAAGGCCGCGCTGGCGGGATCCATGTCCCAGCCCCAGTCATTATCCATCAGGCCGAACCAGTAGTCCTGATAGTTGGGAACGCCTTTCAGCCGCTTGATGACAGCGTCCGCCAGGGCCTGGCGGACTTCCGGGTTCATCATCGCCACCTGCCCCCCGGCATACCAACCGGGATGCGCGGACTGGAATTCCTTGGGCGGGAGCAAGTGGTAAAAGCTTCCGGTCAGGCCGGGCCTCTGCCAAGAGTTGTCCCAATGGTCGATCTCCGGGGGCGGCAGGATGCTTTGCGCGCCGTGGGAGTTTCCGTTGAGCAGATTGCGGGCAGCAAAAGGCTTGTCCTGCCCCTCGACGCTGAGAATCTGGCGGAACTTGAAGCGCGGGATCTGCTTTTCGTCCATCGCCGCCACCTCGATCGTCCCGGACGAGGGAACATGCGTGAAATCCGGGCTCAGCCATTTGACCCCGAGCTTGCGGTCGAGAAACCAGTTCACTCCATACATCGTCCCGCCCGGCGTGTTGCCCGCGATCAGGAGATTTGGCCCGACCGCGCGGATGATGAAGCCATCCTCACCCAGTTCCTTCCAATCGCCGTCGGCGCACAGCTTTTTCGCCAACTCGTTGTCGCGCCCGACAATCACCAGCGGCCCCTCCAGCGGGTTGCCATCGTGCGAGAGTTTGCCCAAGTCCGTGCCGCTGATCTTCTGGATCATCGCCGCCAGATCCCGCGCCGCCGCCAGAACCCTGGCGTCCGCATCGCTGCCGACGTGGACATGGCATTGGGCCGCGCCATCCCTGGCCAAAACCAGCTTCCCCCCGGCGGCTTTCCCCGCGGCGGCCACAATCTTTTCCAGGGCGGCGGCAGCGCCGTTTGACGGAGGCGACAACAACGCCGTCGCCAGTTCCCGCCGCTTCAATTCAAGCGCCGTGGTGGCAGCCTCTTCGGTCGCCTCAATTTTCACGTCGTCAAAATAAGCCGCACCCGCCGAGCCAGCGATCTTGCGCAGATAGATCAGCGCTTGATCGGCCCCGGGCGGCGCCTCCACCACGGTGGAAAATTCCTTCCAATCCTGCGTCCCCCCAGTCGTGAACAATGCCTTTTCGGTCCGCCCCCCGACCAATGCGCTGGCAGGACCATACCAGCCGGAGCTGACTCCCTCCCCGCGGAAGCTCAACTGGACATAGACCGACCCGTCCGGTGCGTCTCCACTGCGGACTTTCATGCTCACGCGGTAACGCCGGCCGCCCTTGACCGGACGCTTGTCCTGGCAGGCAAAGTCTCCGGTGATCTTCAGGCAACTGGCCCCTTCCGCCGGTTTCTCCGCCACCGCCCCGCCGGTCTTGATTCCCGCGCCCCACCAGTAAGCCGAGCCGTTTTCAAAGCCGCCGTTGGCGATCAGGTTGCCTTTGACTTCCGGAACCTCGGCGGCCGCGGCAGCGGCTTCTTCCGTTGCTTCGATTTTGACATCGTCATAATAGGCCGCCCCGGCGGAACCGGTGACTTTGCGCAGGTAGATCAGCATCTGGTCGGCCCCGGCCGGCACGGTGACAACCGTCGAAAACTCCTTCCACGCCTGCGTCCCGCCCGTCACGAACAGCGCCTTCTCCGTCCGCCCTCCGACCTCCGCATTCGCGGGCCCATACCAGCCGCCCTTCACCCCGGCCCCGCGATAGCTCAACTGGACATACCCGACTCCCTCCGGCGCGGCGTCACTGCGGATCTGCATGCTGATTTTGTAGTTTTTCCCAGCCGCCACCGCGATTCGATCCTGGCAGGCGAAGTTCTCCACGATCTTGAGGCAGTTGGCTCCCTCCGCTGGGCTTTCCGGCACGATTCCGCCGGTCTTCATCCCCGGCCCCCACCAGCCGCCCGAGGCATTCTCGAATCCGCCATTGACGGCCAGATTGCCCTTGGCACCGGGAGCGGCGGCGCTTGCCGCGGCGGGAGCCGCTGCCACCGGGCCCTCGTCGGTCGGTTCGACTTTGACATCGTCATAATAGGCCGCCCCGGCGGAACCGGTGACTTTGCGCAGGTAGATCAGCATCTGGTCGGCTCCGGCCGGCACGGTGACAACCGTCGAAAACTCCTTCCACGCCTGCGTCCCGCCCGTCACGAACAGCGCCTTCTCCGTCCGCCCTCCGACCTCCGCATTCGCGGGACCATACCAGCCGCCCTTCACCCCGGGCCCGCGATAGCTCAACTGGACATACACGGCCCCCGCGGGTGCGGCGTCGCTACGGATCTGCATGCTGATTTTGTAGTTTTTCCCGCCGACAACCGCAATCTTGTCCTGGCAGGCGAAATCCCTGGTGATTTTCAGGCAGTTGCCGCCTGCGGCCGGATTCTCCGCCACCGCACCACCCGTCTTGAGGCCCCCGCCCCACCAGCCGCTCACCCCGCTTTCAAAGCCGCCGTTGACGACGGCCAGCGCTTCGCCTGCCGGACCACCCAAAATCGCCCAAGCCAGCAGCATGAAAACCCAGTTGATCCGAACCATGGTTTTTGACATCCCACTATCCTTTCGCCCATTTCCAGACATCGAAAAAACTATTTCCCATACATCAGCCAATACCCATTGGTCTTGCTGACGCCATCCACAACCCGTTGAGTCATAAAATGCTGATATTTGATGGTCTCAACATGGCCATCCAAAAACAGAACATTTCCGCCAAGACCGTGCCAGGTCGCCAGCGCCGGAGTCCAAGGGGTTACATACGCGCCATCTGGCGTGTGCGGGCCTTCAATCAACAAACAGGAAGCCTCCGGTCTTTCCCAAAAAGTGATCTGCCCCCTTTCCGGTTTGCCATAAACGCCCTTGTAATCAATCCAACCATTCATGCTGTAACTGACTTGGTTGCCGATGCACCAAGCATCCTGCTTAAACCCGGGATCTTTTGAGCCAGGACAATGATAAATCTCCCGCACTGGAGATTGGTTTACTGGAAGCGTCCCATTCAGGCAATGCACAAAAAAGTATTGGGCTGAATCGTCATTGGCGTAGGTGACAAATGGGGCCCAACGGCCAAACGCCGAAGGCAACCATGGCGGAAAATCCGTGCTGTAATTCATGAACCCAATGCCAAGTTGCTTCAAATTGTTCTTGCACGCCACGCCTTTGGCCGATTCTTGGGCGTTTTTCAGCGCGGGCAACAATAAGGCGGCAAGAATTGAAATGACCGCAATCACCACCAGAAGTTCGATGAGGGTGAAGCGGTTTTTTCGGTTCATGCGTTCTGTCCGCAAATCTGGCGAATGGATATCCACGAATTTCACGAATCCCCACAAATTCTTCTGCCCTTCGGTGCCCCAAAGGGGCGAAGGTGGATAACCCCCGGCTTCAGCCGGGGGGCACCACCACCAGTTACACCCCGTCCGGAGTGCGGGTATTGAGATTGCGATTTCGATCCCTGCCCGCTCAGCCACCGTCACGGCTCTGATGGAACTCGCCTCACCATCCGAGCCGCGCCAGTCATGGAGCGGGGGATCTGCCGTCCAGGCGATCTCGCCCCGCTCCTCTCTCTTCTTCCGTCTTCAGCCGTTCTTCCGCCGACGGCGAAGCAGTGCCAACGCACCGATAGCCGTCAACATGGCGGTGCCGGGCTCGGGGATATCGGCGACTCGAAGCGTTTCCAGCGAAGAAACACTTTCTACTGTGTTGTATATGCGGACATTGTCGAACAGCGCGTTGGGGGAACGGTCCGAAGTGCTGCGGTCGGTGTCGCCGATCTCGAAGGCGCCGGTTGTGTCGGTGATCGTCCCTTGAGCGGCGCTCAAAGTATTGCCCAGTTGCGCCACGCCGCTGCTGGCGCTGCCCCAATAATAGTTGAGGTTGTTTGTGGTAACGCTGCCGTCGTAGGTGACCGCAAGAAAGACCCAACCCGCTTGGGTGATGTTGGCCGTGGAATAATAGTTGGCTTGCGCTCCCGCCCCTTTAAGATTTAAATCCAACCGATAGTTGGATGGATTGGTGGTAACAGTGACGGACCAGTCGAATCCAGAATTGGTGTCCGCTTTCGACATCAGCCGGTCGAAAGTTGTTATGCTCGTCGGATTGAACCACGTCACCAAGGTGAACTTTTGCAGGCCATCGAGCTTAGAGACATCCCCGGCGTTGACGGTGTCGGCGATGGCGCCGGGAAGGCTGAGGGAATAGCCTGACCCCGAAGGCGTATTGGTGGACCAGGTGGCGTTGCCGGTCAGCGTGCCGGGGGCAGCGGTGCCAAAGCCGGAGCTGTCCGCGGCGGACGTGCCGCTGCCTGCGTTGAAGTTGTACTCCAGGATCAAAGCGGCCTGCGCCGAAGGGGTGGGCAGGGCAAGCGCCAAACCGGCCCAGAGGGCGCCGGCGGCAAGCGGAAGGGATAAGCTGCCCCCGGCGACGGGGATGCGACGAGAGGATGTCGAGGATGGCATGGTTTTTTCTCCTTGAATCGTGGGGTGTGGGCTGCGAACCGCGAACGACTGCATAACGGCTCCTTCATTTTTGGGGTAACCACTGGCTGAATGACGCACGGCATTGACTGATCTTTTTTCTGGCAACCTCCTTTTTTGCGTTCGTTGCTTCTGCTTGTGCTTGGCCGATCCAATCAACCAAAGAAAATGCCAAGGCCGGCGCCTCATGGACGGGCCGCCAGAAGTCCAGATGGCTTTCCCAGCGCGGCGGAAGATTGGCGGACAGTCAGTTGCGGCTTGATCTGCCAGTGGTAGCGCAGGGGCTCGGCGCGGCCGTCAAACCGCTCCAGCAGAATCCGGGCGGCGATGCGCGCCATCTGGTAGAAATCCTGCTTGATGGTGGTCAGCGGCACGGAGCAGAACTCCCCGGCCTCAATGCCGTCATACCCGGCCACAGTGATCTCATCCGGCACCCGCACTCCGCGTGCCTGCAACACGGAAAGCAGCGGCAGGGCCAGCCGGTCGTTCGAGGTGAACATCGCCGTCGGCGGCTCCGGCCCGGCCAGGAGCCGATCCACCGCGCGCTCCAGGGCGGCGCGGTCGGGCTGGCGCCCCGCGGCAAGTTCAGAGGGCTCAAAGCGCACGACCGAATGCGTGTCCACCGGCAGCCCCGCCTCCACCATGCCGCGCAGGAAACCCGAAAGCCGGTCCAGCAGCGAAGTGCGGTCCACCGGCGCCGTCAGGTAGGCGATCCGCCGGTGCCCCAACTGCGCCAGATGCCGGACCATCATGGCCGCGCCCTCGATGTTGTCCGTGACGGCATAGTCGCAATCAAGCTCCGGCAGGTAGGTGTCCACCAGCACAATGGGCAGGCCGTGCTTCAGCACCATCGAGACCGTTTCGACGGTGCGTTCGTGGGGCGTGGGCCACAGCGCCAGTCCGGCGATCTGCGGATCGTCCGCCTTTTCCAGGCAACACAGGTGCTGGTCCAGGTCACTGTAAAAGTCAACGCTGACATGATAGCCGGCACCGTCCAGCACATCGTGCAGCCCGGCAAGCACGTCGTCGCGCGAACTGCGGCCGCCCTGGTCGTGGCCGGGACTGATGTATTTGACCACATTGCCCCGTGCCGCGGCACGGCCGCCATTCTGCGCCGTCGGCACCATGCGCGCCCCTCCTCCCTGCCGCAATTTCGCCACAAAGGAGCCGCGGCCGCGATGCCGCGTGACCATGCCTTCCGCCACCAACGGCGCCATGGCCTTGGCAATGGTCAGCCGGCTGCACCCAAATTCCTCCTCAAGCTGGCGTTCCGGCGGAATGCGCTGCCCCGGCCCGTAACAGCCGGTCAGGATGCGGCGGCGCAATTCCCGTTCGACCTCCACGCCCGTCAGCTCCTCAATTGAAACGGAATGGCTCATCGGTATCTGACATCTCCTAGCCGGCACTGCCTGCCGCCAACCACTCACTCCATATTGGCTTACGTAACCTAATCCAATAAACTCAAGACGTCAAGCGGAAACATCGGGAAATCTCTGGAACCAGCCCGCCCCGGGGGGAATCCGAACCCCGGAAACGGGTGCCGGCGCAGCCACGGCCCGCCCCAACACCACTGGAATCCACTCCCCAACGGGGCAGCGGTGACGAGTCTCATTAGTTCGCGCTGAATCGGGTGTTTTCCCGAAGTTTGTTTTCGGGTTCGGCTTGCAATTGGCAAAGGCATAGGCATGACACCCGATACAAATGAAAGGCAACCTTCACAACTCGTTGGAACAACTGCTGGCGTTGCGGGATGCGCGGCTGCGGGAACTTGGCCCCGTCAAGGCGTTCGCCGCTTGCTCGCTGGGCAAGGCGCCGCGTGGCAAGCAGGGCTGCGAGAAGGCCGCCTTCCACCGCCTGCTGCACGCGGAGCTTCCCCTGCGCTATCCGCGGCGGCGAGTGCGCCGCCGTGCTCCCGAAGGAGAGCCGCCCGGCCGTCCACCGCCAACTCGGGCGGCTCCCGCGGGGGCAAGGGGGCGCGGACGGGCAGGCCAGCCGCCTGGTCCGCCACAGCCACAACCCCGCCCCAAGCGCGGAGACTCGTCAGCGCTGCGCCGGCGCAGGCCCGGGCTGGCGGGGCGGGCGCGCCGCATTATCTTATCTTTCCGCCTTTTAACCTTGCCCCGAGCCGTGGAGTCCACCCACCAATGTCCGAGACCACCGACACCCAGAAGATGGAGAAGATCGTCGCCCTCTGCAAACGGCGCGGCCTCATCTTCCAAAGTTCCGAGATCTACGGCGGCATCAACGGCTTCTGGGACTACGGCCCGACCGGCGTCGCCCTGCGCCGCGCCGTCGAGGGGCTCTGGTGGAAGTACATGGTCGAGGACCGCGACAACGTCGAGGGGCTGGACTCGACCATCATCTGCCATCCGAAGGTCTGGAAGGCCTCCGGCCACCTGGACCAGTTCTCCGACCTGATGGTGGACTGCCTGGAGTGCAAGAAGCGCTTCCGCGAAGACCAATTGCCAACCCCCGGCGTCTGTCCGGCCTGCGGGTCGAAGAAGCTGACCGAGCCGCGCGAGTTCAACCTGATGATGAAGACCTACGTCGGGCCGGTGTTCGACGAGGAGCACGTCGCCTGGCTCCGGGCCGAGACCTGCCAGCCGATCTTCGTTGACTTCGAGCAGGTCCGGATCAGCTCCCGCCAGAAGCTGCCCTTCGGCATCGCCCAGGTCGGCAAGGCGTTCCGCAACGAGATCAACCCCCGCTTCTTCACCTTCCGCTCCCGCGAGTTCGTCCAGATGGAGATGGAGTTCTTCTGCCGCGACGACGCGGCGATGCAATGGTTCGACTACTGGAAGGAGCAGCGCTGGAACTTCTACACCAAGCTGCTGCGCATCCCCGAGAACCGCCTCAACATCCATTGGCACGACAAGCTCGCCCACTACGCCAAGGCCGCGCTCGACATCGAGTTCGAGTTCCCCTTCGGCTGGGGCGAGGTCGAGGGGGTTCACCACCGCGGCACCTGGGACATGAGGCGGCACAGCGAGTTCTGCGGCCAGGAGCTGATGTACTTCGACCAGGAGCGCAACGAACGCTACTTCCCCACCGTGGTCGAGACCTCCTGCGGCCTGGACCGCATCTGCCTCGCCCTCCTCTGCAACGGCTACGCCGAGGACACCGCCGAGACCAAGAAGGAAGGGCTGGCGGAGGACGTGCGCGTCGTCCTGCGCCTGGCCCCGGCCATCGCCCCGGTGCAGGTGGCCGTGCTGCCGCTCTCGAAGAAGCTGGAGGAAAAGGCCGAGCCGGTCTTCAAGGACCTCAAGCGCCGCTTCCGCGCCGACTACGACGTCACCGGCTCCATCGGCAAGCGCTACCGCCGGCAGGACGAGATCGGCACCCCCTACTGCGTCACCATTGACTTCGACACCCTCAACGACCAGGCGGCCACGGTGCGCGACCGTGACGCCATGACCCAGGAGCGCGTCGGCCTCGGCCAGCTCAAGGACTACCTGGCCGACCGCGTCCTCCCCGCCTGACCCGGCCCGGACGCCCCACCACCCCCCCGGAAATGCCCATGCGGCTCCGCAACACCCTCCTCGCCATCGCCGCCGCGATCCTGGCCCTCAACCTGGCCGGCGGCTACGTCGTCTACTCCCAGGAGGCCAAGGACAGCCGCGAGGAGGAGGCGTTCCAGAAGGTGGCCGTGCTCATGCAGGTGCTCAACCTGATCCGCCAGGACTATGTGGATCCGGCGAAGGTTGACTACACGGAACTGCTCTACGGCGCCGCCCAGGGAATGGTCGCCACCCTCGACCCCTACAGCGAGTTCCTGCCGCCCGAAGGGCACCAGGGGATGCTTGAAATGACCGAAGGCCGCTTCGGCGGCATCGGCATCGAGGTCACCGTCCGCAACGGCCAGCTCACCGTGGTCGCCCCGATCGAGGACACCCCCGCCAGCCGCGCCGGCATCCTCGCGGGCGACCAGGTCCGCAAGATTGACGGCATCGCCATTGACTCCCTCGCCAGCTTGCGGGAGGCGACCAAGCGGCTGCGCGGCGAACCCGGCACCCCCGTCCAGCTCACCATCTTCCGCCCCGCCACCGGCCGCCTCTTCAGCCTGCGCCTGGAACGGGCGGAGATCAAGGTCTCGCCGGTCCGGGACGTGATCGTGCTCGACGGCGCCGTCGGCTACCTCAAGCTCACCGAGTTCACCGACCAGACCGCCCCGGCCATGGCCAAGGCGCTGGCCCGGCTCGAAGCGGAGAAGGTCAAGGCGCTGGTGCTCGACCTGCGCAACAACCCCGGCGGCACCCTCGTGGCGGCCGTCCAGGTCTGCGGCATGTTCCTGCCCGCCGGCAAGCTGGTGGTCGCCACCGAGGGGCGCCGCCCCTCGCAGAAGCAGGAATTCCACACCGGCAAGGGGCGCAAGTTCCCCGCCACCACCCCCGTCGCCCTCCTGGTCAATGGCGGCTCCGCCAGCGCGGCGGAAATCCTCGCCGGCTGCCTCCAGGACTGGGGGCGCGCCGTGCTCATCGGCGAAAAGAGCTTCGGCAAAGGCTCGGTGCAATCCCTCCTGCCCCTGGCCGACGGCAGCGGCCTGCGCCTGACCACCGCCCACTACTACACCCCCAGCCGCCGCATCATCCACGAACACGGCATCGAGCCCAACATCGAAGTCACCCTCACCGAGGACGACTGGCTCAAGCTCCGCCAGCCGGATCCGGAACATCCCGGGCGCCGCGTCCGCCCCGAGGTTGACCGCCAGCTCCAGCGCGCCCTCGAAGTCCTCACCACCTACACCACCCTGCGCCAGGCCCAGGCCGCCAAGTTCGCCAACCCCGCCCCGCCGCCGCCCGACCCCGCCCCGGCTGACGAGCCGACGGCGGAACCGGAAGCCGCCGAAGCCGAGGCCGAAGCCCCGCCCGAGCCATGAACATCCTCGGCATCGAAACCAGTTGCGACGAAACCGCCGCGGCGGTCGTGGCCGACGGCGACCGCGTCCTCTCCTCCGTCATCTCTTCCCAAATCCAGGCCCACGCGGCCTACGGCGGCGTCGTCCCCGAACTGGCGGCCCGCGAGCACCTGACGGCGATCGGGCCGGTGGTGGAAACCGCCCTGGCCGAGGCCGGGATGACGCTGGCGGAGATCGGCGGCCTGGCGGTGACCAGCCACCCCGGGCTCGTCCCCGCCCTCCTGGTCGGCGTCGCCTACGCCAAAGGGCTGGCCTTGAGCACCGGCAAGCCGCTGGCGGGCGTCAACCACACCCTCGCCCACATCTACGGCGCCTTCCTCGGCCAGGCCCCGCGGCTGCGGAGTCCGCAAACCTATCCGATCCTCGCCCTGGCCGTCTCCGGCGGGCACACCCTGCTCCTGCTGGTCACGGCGGACGGGGCCGCCCGCGTGCTCGGCAGCACCATTGACGACGCCGCCGGCGAGGCGTTCGACAAGGCCGCCAAACTGCTCGGCCTCGGCTATCCCGGCGGCCCGGTGATTGATCGGCTGGCGAAGCCGGGCAACCCCGCCGCCGTCGCCTTCCCGCGCAGCCTCCTGCCCCGGGGCGGCCATGCCCTGGCGCCCGGGCAGCGGCTCCAGTTCAGCTTCAGCGGCCTCAAGACCGCCCTGCTCTACCACGTCCAGAAACATCCCCCGGCCACCCCCCAGGAACTGGCCGACGTGGTCGCCAGCTACCAGGCCGCCGTGGTCGAGGTGCTCGTCGAGAAGACCCGCCTCGCGGCGCTCGACAGCGGCGCCCGCACCGTCGTGCTCTGCGGCGGCGTCGCCTGCAACAGCGCCCTGCGCGCCGCCGCCCAGGAGCGGATCGCCGCCCCCGGCCGCGAACTCCTCGTCGCCCCCCCCAAGTATTGCACCGACAACGCCGCCATGGTCGCCGGCCTGGGCTGGCACCAGCTCCGCCAAGAACGGGCGGACGATGGGCTGGCGGTGGCCGCCGCCGCCCGCCTGCCCCTCGCCCTGGGGCGCGTCCCCTTCGCCCCGGCGACGGCTGACGCCTGACCCAGCGCCCAGCACCCCATTCGCCGACCTGATTTTTTAGCCTGACCTTTCCCCGAGAAGATTGACTTCGAGCGGACTTCGTGTCCTTCCAGCGTTGACGCTTCGCTGCCGCCCTTGGCGGCCCGTGCCGCTCCGCGGCGCTCGTGGTGAACAATCCCGCCAATTGGAGCCCGCCCCATGCATTCGGCCCACATCCAACTCCGCCTGGCGGCCGGCGCCGCCGTGCCCGTCCCCGTCCACTCCCTCAACACCCTGGTCGTCGGCGCCGGCACCGCGGCGCTCAAGTGCGCGCTCAGCCTCCACGAGCGCGGCATCCACGACCTCGCCATCGCCGTTGACCGCCTCGGCGCCGGCACCTCCAACAATTCCGGGTCGGACAAGCAGACCTACTACAAGCTGGGCGTCTTCGGCGACGCCGCCGACAGCCCGCTGGAAATGGCCCAGAGCCTCTTCCAGGGCGGCATGATGCATGGCGACCTGGCCTACATCGAGGCGCTCGGCTCACTCCCCGCCTTCTTCGAGCTCTGCCGGCTCGGCGTCCCCTTCCCCTGCAACGCCTTCGGCGCCTACGTCGGCTACAAGACCGACCACGACCCGCGCCAGCGCGCCACCTCCGCCGGCCCGAAGACCTCGATGCTCATGTTCCAGAAGTTGCTGCTCCAGGTCCAGCGGCTCGGCATCCCCATCTTCGACCGGCACCAGGCCGTCAGGCTGCTGACCATCCCCGACCCCGCCGCCGAAAGCGGCCGGCGCGTCATCGGCGCCGCCTGCGTCAACAAGGGGGAGCTGCATGGCGAGCACTTCGGGCTGACCCTGTTCAACGCCCGCAACGTCGTCCTCGGCACCGGCGGCCCCGGCGAACTCTACCAGATCAGCGCCTGGCCCCACGGCCAGCACGGCGCCCACGGCCTCGCCCTCGAAGCCGGCGCCGTCGCCAACAACCTGACCGAACTCCAGTACGGCCTGGCCTCCACCAAGTTCCGCTGGAACCTCTCCGGCACCTACCAGCAAGTCGTCCCCGACTACTTCAGCACCGCCGCCGACGGCACGGCCGACCGCCGCCACTTCCTCCACGACTATTTCGCCAGCATGGCGGAAATGGCCACCGCCGTCTTCCTCAAGGGCTACCAGTGGCCGTTCCACGCCGCCCGCCTCCAGGAACGCGGCTCCTCCCTCGTCGACCTCGCCGTCCACCACGAAATCGCCGCCGGCCGCCGCGTCTTCCTCGACTTCAGCCGCAACCTCACCCCCGCGCCGGGCATGCGCACCTTCGCCCTCGCCGAACTCGCCCCCGAGGCGCGAACCTACCTCGAACGCTCCGGCGCCCACCAGCCGACCCCCTACGGGCGGCTCCAGCAGATGAACCCCCAGAGCATTGACCTCTACGCCGAACACGGCATTGACCTCCGGCAGCCGCTCGAGGCGGCCGTCTGCGCCCAGCACTGCAACGGCGGCATCCGCGGCGACCGCGGGTGGGAAAGCAGCGTCGCCAACCTCTTCACCATCGGCGAACTCGCCGGCACCCACGGCGTCCGCCCCGGCGGCAGCGCCCTCAACGCCGGCCAGGTCGGCGCCATGCGCGCCGCCCAGCGCATCGCCGCCGTCCACCACCAGCCCCCACCCGGACTTGCGGAGTTCGCACTGCTGGCCACCCCCCAGGCCGCCGCCCAACATGCGGAGTTCGCCGGCTGGCTCGACGCCGGCGCCGCCGCGCTCACCCTCGCCGCCGTCCGCCCGCAAATCCAGGAACGGATGAGCCGCGCCGCCGCCTTCGTCCGCGCCGCCCCGGTGGTGGAACAGGCCCTCCAGGAAGCCAAGGACCTCTTCGCCGCCATCCGCGCCCGCGGCATCCGCTGCCCCGACCGCAAGACGCTCCTCCGCGCCCTCGAAGACCGCCACCTCGCCCTGACCAGCATCGCCTTCCTCGAAGCGCTCCGCCACTACATCGCCCACGGCGGCGGCTCCCGCGGCGGCTACATGATCCTCGACGCCGCCGGCAGCCTCTGGGTCGAAAGCCAGCGTGGCCGCGAACTCCCGCACCGCCCCGAAAACCTGGCGCTGCGCCGCGAAATCCTGGAAATCCGCCAGCGCGACGCCGCCCCCGGCGAGTTCAGCGTCCGCCCCGTCCCCGTCCGCCCCCTGCCCCGGGACGAGAGTTGGTTCGAGACCGTCTGGGCCGAGTTCCAGGCCGCCGCCACCACCGCCTGACCCACCGCCTGGCCGCGCCGCCCATGGGCGACTTTCCCGAAGATGATGATCAAGCCGCCGCCTTGCCCCCGACGGCGGCGGCGGCTGAGGACATCCGCCCTCCACCAGACCGGACTTGGGGCCTTCAATGCCCGCGGCGTCCGCCCGGGTTGTAGCAACCGACCTTTTGCCAAACCCCGCCGCGGGGGTATGTTTCCAAGCCGCGCCATCCACCCCGCCAGCCCGCCACAGCCCCCATTCCGGCCATGCTTTCCGCCACCCCCGCCAGCCCGCCAGCCACAATTGAACCCGAACTGGGGCTGACCGTCCTGGGCAGCGGCAGCTCTGGCAATGCCGCCGTCCTGCACACGCCGGAAGGGGCGGTGCTGATCGACGCCGGGTTCAGCGCCCGCGAACTCCGCCGGCGGCTGGCGCTGGCGGGGATCGCCGAGGACCAGTTGCGCGCCATCCTCGTCACCCACGAGCACGCCGACCACATCTGTGGCCTGCGGGTGCTGGCCAAGGCGCTCAAGCTGCCGGTCTATGTCAGCCGCGACACGGCCCAGGCCTTGCGCGACCGGGAACTGGCGCCCGGGGGCACGCTCTGCCTCTTCCTGCCCGGCGGCGCCTTCCGCATCGGCGCCCTGACCGTCCAGCCCTTCAGCATCCCCCACGACGCCGTCGAGCCCGTCGCCTTCACCTTCCACTGGAACCGGCGCAAGCTCGGCTTCGCCACCGACCTCGGCCACGCCAACGGCCTGGCCCAGCATCATCTCCGGGAGTGCGACCTGCTGGTGGTCGAAAGCAACCATGACCCGGGGCTGCTGATGGCCTCCAACCGGCCACTGCCGCTCAAACAGCGCATCCGCGGCCGCAACGGCCACCTCAGCAACCAGGACTGCGCCGGGCTGCTCCGCCGCGTGCTCGACGGCCGCACCCGCCACCTGGTCCTCGCCCACGCCAGCCGCGAGTGCAACGACGCCAAGCTCATCGCCGCCTGCGCCGGCGAGTGTCTCCGCGACCTGGGCCGGACCGACCTGGTGCCGCAGATCGCCAGCCAGGACACGCCGCTGCCCACCCTCTGGGCCTGAACGGCAGCCCCAACCCGGCGGCTGGCCACGGCCACCCCGGCCGCAACTTCAGGTGGCATCCTCCTGGTTGAGGATATGCGGCGCGCGCTCGGCAATGTTGACCAAATGGTCGGCAATCCGTTCCAGGTTGGCCAACATCTCGACGTAGACGATGCCGCGGCCAACCGCGCATTCGTGGCTGGTCAGCCGGCTGACATGGTGCTGCTCGCTCTGCTTGCACAGGCTGTTGATCTGCCCTTCGACCTTGAGGGCGCGGGCCAAGGCGCCTTCGTTGCCGGTGCGCAGCCCCTCCAGCAGCAGTTCGGCGAGCTGGCTGGTCGCCGCGATCAATTCGTCCATCTCCTGCTGGGCGCTGGCGGAGAAGGATTCGCTGGGGGCCAGCTCGCCGGTCAGCCCGGCAATGGCCACCGCCAGGTCGGCGACGCGCTCGGCGTCGTTGACGCAATGCATCAGCAGCGGAATCGCCTTGGACTGGGTTTCGGACAGCTCGCGGCGGGTGAGTTCGACGAGGTAGCGGATGATCTCCCCCTGCATGTCATCGACTTCGTTTTCGGTTTTGAACAGCGCCTCCTTGTCCCCGCCCTGGCCCCGGCGGAACCCGAGCAGGCTGTCATGGGCCAGGCGCCAAGCTTTGTCGGCCATGTCAGTGGTGCAGGCGACGGCCTGGGAGAGGGCGAGGGCCGGCGTCGCCAGCAGGTGCGGCTCAAGCCGTTGCACCCGCTCCGCCTCCGCCTTGCGGGCAGGGATGGCCCTTTCGCAAATCCAGACCAGGCCGCCAAGGAGCGGGAGGAAGATGATGACATTCACAATGTTGAAAAGCGAATGGGCGGCGGCAACGTGGCGGCCGACGTTCTCGCCCAGGAAGACGTCGCCGGCGGTGATGGAATTGACCACCTGGATGAACACCGGAACCCCGTCCAGCGGCACGAAGAAGAGCAGGATCATGATCACGGTGCCCAGGACGTTGAACAGGGTATGGGCGAGGGCGGCCTGGCGTGCGCTGCGGTTGGCGTTGATCGAGGCGAGGATGGCGGTGATGGTGGTGCCGATGTTGTCGCCAAGCACGAGCGGCACGGCGGTCCAGATGTCGATCAGCCCGCTGCCGGCGAGGGCGATGGTCAGGCCGATGGTCGCCGAGCTGCTTTGGACGATGACCGTCAGCAAGGTGCCAATGCCGACCGCGCCGAGCACGGCGAGCAGCGGCATCCGCCCGTCCGCCCCGGGGGAACAGTCAAAGGTGTGGAAGAAGGCGCTGAACGAGGGGAAGGCGCTGATGCTCTTCAGTTCGGCGGACATCATCCCCATGCCGAAGAAGAGCAGGCCGAAGCCGATGAGGGTGCGGGCCAGGCCGCGGCCGGCGCTCTTTTTCAAAAGCATCATCAGCACCACGCCCACGGCAATCGCGGGCAGGGCCAGCCCTTCCAGATTGAAGGAGACCATCTGCCCGGTGACGGTGGTGCCGATGTTGGCGCCGAAAATGACGCCCACCGCCTGTTTCAGGCTGAGCAGGCCGGCATTGACAAAGCCGACAACCATCACGGTGCAGGCGCTGGAGGATTGGATCAGGCCGGTGATGGAAGCGCCGGCAAGGACGCCGGAAACGCGGTTGCGGGTGAAGAAGTGGAGCACCGACTTCAGGCGGCTGCCCGCAATCTGCTGCAGGCCATCGCTCATCATCGTCATGCCAAAGATGAACACCGCCAGTCCGCCGATTACGCCGACCAGCAACCCCAGGGGATTGAGCGCCATCGCCTCCAGGCGCAGCCCGCGGGCCACGTGCCCACCCTTGGGGTCGGCAACCTCCGCCAGGATCTCGTAGCGCCCCGTGGCGTCGGGGTCGGTGAGCAGCCCGGTCTCGGCAATCCCGTCCTCCCCAGTCACAACCCGGCTTTGGCTGAGCTTGCCCCCCTTGCCGGGCTGGCGGGTGAAGCTGAAGAAGACCGGGACGTCGGGCAACGGCGCGCCGCCGCCGTCGGTCAAGGCCAGTTGCAGCGGTTCCGACAGCGCCTCACCCGCCTTCGTTTCCTGCCGATCCCCGCTGATCTCCACCCCGGCGAGAAAGCGCAGCCGGGCCTTGACCGCCGGCGCGGTGGCACAGACGACGTCCAAGTACTGGTCGCCGAACGTCGGCCCCAGCGTGACTTCGAACGCCAGGCGGCCACCGGCATCGGTGAGCCCCTCGCGGATGGACGGGGCCAGGCCGCTGGCCGGATCGGCCGGACGCACCAACAGCCGGATCCCGGGCACCGAATGGCGGTCGCCAGTGCCCCCCAGCAGCCCGGCCTCCGGCGCGCTCAACACTTCCACCACCACCTTGCGCGGGGCAGGCTGCCCGGAGCGGCCAGCCTGGAACTCGGGCGAGAGCACCCGGATCAGTTGCGGCTCGTGACGCTTGCCGATGCCTGGCCGGTCACAGCCGGTCAACGGCAGCAGCAACGCAAAACTGAACAGGATGACAGCGGCGGCACGGGCCAGGCGGATGGAACGTCTCACGTGAGCAATGCCTCGATGGTGTGAACCGGCAACGACACAAGTCCCGGCAGCAGGCAACGGCAAGAGGGGGAATCCCGGCGGGCCGGGGCCGGGCAGTAGCGAAACCCGCCGCCGTCCGGCTCATCCAAGCCAAACCCGGAACAAGCCAAAAATGAATGAAAGCCTAACCCATCAACCGCATTTCGCAAGGCCATCCCCGCCCCGGAACCCAAGAAAAAAACGCCGCCGCCGCCGGCTTGCACTCCCCCGCCCACGGCGATAAGTTCCCAGCCTTGGCTCCCCTGGCCAGCCCGGACTCCCATTTGACACCCCGAGGCAACCCCATGCGGAATTGGACATCGTGGCCCTGCGCCATCCTGCTGCTGCTGGCGGCGGCGGGAATGCCCCGGCTGGCCGCCGGCGACGGCACACCCGCGGCGGAGCGCACGCCAGCCCCGGCCCGCCCCGCCAACTGGGCCGTGCCCGTCACCCTGGCCGGCGCCCCCAACCTCCACCGGGTCGCGGCCCACCTCTACCGCGGCGCCCAGCCTGACGCCACCGGCCTGCGCAACCTGGAAAAGCTCGGCGTCAAGACCGTCATCAACCTCCGCGCCAGCGCCGACGACCGCGACGAGGCGGCCGGCACCAACCTGCGCTGCGTCGAAGTCAAAATCAACACCTGGCGGATCACCGACGCCGAAGTGCTCCAGGTGATGCGCCTCCTGCAACCGCCGGAAAACGGCCCCTTCCTGATCCATTGCCGGCACGGCGCCGACCGCACCGGCCTGATCTGCGCCATGTACCGCATCCTCTTCCAAAACTGGAGCCGGGAAGCGGCCCTGAAGGAGCTGCGCGACGGCGGCTACGGCTACCATGCCATCTGGAAAAACATCCCCGCCTACATCGAAAAGGCCAACCTCGCCAAGCTCCGCCGCCAACTCGGCCTGCCCGCCAGCAACGCCCCCGCCCCAGCCCCAGCCGCCCCCTGAACCCCGGCAAGGAACCACCGCCCCATGCCCGACCGCATCCACATCGCCGACCTCGCCCTGCGCTGCATCATCGGCACCTTCCCGGCGGAGCGCCAGCAAAGGCAGGAGGTGATCCTCAACCTGGAACTGGAATGCGACCTGCGCCGGGCCGGGGAGAGCGACGCCCTGGCGGACACAGTGGACTACAAGAGCCTCAAACAACGCGTCCGCGAGCTGGTCGAGAACTCCCAGTTCCAGCTCCTCGAAAAACTGGCGGCGGCAGTGGCCCGGACCGTGCTCCAAACCCCCGGCGTGACCCGGGTGCGGCTGCGGCTGGACAAGCCCGGCGCCCTGCGCTTCGCCCGCTCCGTGGCCGTGGAGATCGAACGCACCCCCGCCGATTTCGCCGCCTGACCCAGCTTCAGTTCCCCCGCCCCAGCCCAGCCCGGACACACGCGGCAATCCGCTCCGCCACCGCCGCGGCCGTGAGGGCGTCCGTGTCAATCACCACCGCGTCGGCCGCGGGGCGGAGCGGCGCCACCGCCCGGGTGCTGTCCAGCCGGTCGCGCTCGGCGATCTCCGCCGCCACGCTGGCCACCGTGGCGCCGTCGGCCGTCTCCCCCGCCTGGAGCAGCCGCCGCCGGGCCCGGACTTCCGGCGCGGCGGTGACGAAGAACTTGAAGGGGGCGTCGGGGAACACCACCGTGCCGATGTCGCGCCCCTCCATGACGACCAGCCCGAGGCGCCGCGTCTCCCGCTGCCGCCCGAGCAGCCACTCGCGCACCGCCGGGATTTTGGCCACATGGCTGACATCGGCGGCCACCGCCGGCGCCCGGATCGCCGCCTGTGGCACCGGTTCCCCCTTCAGCAGCAGCACCGGCTCGCCCGCCCGCAGCCCGTAATGCAGATCCAGGCCGGCCAGCAGGGCGGCCACCCCCGCCGGCTCCTCGGCGGGGCGGATCCCGGCCGACTGCGCGACCCAGGTCACCGCCCGGTACATGTCGCCCGTGTTGACATAGATCCCCCCCAGCCGGGCCGCCACCAGCCGCGCCACCGTGCTCTTGCCGGAGGCGGCCGGACCGTCAATGGCGATGACCAGGTTGGGGAGGGCAGCGGCAGGCGCGCTCACGGCGTCACCTCCGGCGCGGCGGCCACGGGCGCGGCCGGCGCCTTCTCGAACAGGTTGCGCACCGCATCGATCCGCCGGACATCATAGAAGGTGATGTAGAGCATGAACCCGATGAGCAGGGCCGCGCAGCCAGTCTGCACGGCATTGACCAGCTTGCTGGGCAGCGGCCGGCGCACCGCCCATTCGACCCCCGAGATCAGGATGTGCCCACCATCGAGCACCGGGATCGGGAAGAGGTTGAGCACCCCCAAGCTGAAGTTCAAAAAGACGATGAACGCCAGCGCCTGGAAGAAGGTGCCGTGGTGCGCCACCTGCCAGGTGTGGCGGATGATCGCCACCGGCCCGCCCATGTGCTTGGGCTTGATCGCCTTGTGCGCCAGCCCGGCAAGGGTGTTGCGGGTGCGGTCAACGAAGTCGGTGAACTGTTCCCACGGATCCGGATGCACCTTCTGCCATTTCGAGCCGGTCTCGACGCCGATCATCCAGGCCGCCGCCCCCGCCTCGTCCAGCCGCTGCCGGGCCTGGAACGTGACCTCCAGTTGGTCGCCGTTGCGGCGGATGGCGAAACGCAGCGGCCGCCCCGCGGAGGCCCGGATCCGGTCGCTGAACTGCCCCTGGTTCTCCACCGTCACGCCGTCAATGGCCAAGACCTCGTCGCCGGGCCGGAGGCCGGCCACCGCCGCCGCCGAGTCGGCCAACAGCGCCCGGATGAACACCGGGCTGCGGACCTCGAACCGCGGAAAGCCCGCCCCCTGGAACTTCGCGCTCGGTTCCGGGACGAAGCCAATCTCCAGCCGCGCCGCCGCGCCGTTGCCGCCGCGCTCCACCGTCAGCACCGTCCGCTTGCTCAGCACGATCCGCTCCGCCACCTCCAGCCACCCCTTCTTGAACCCGGCACCGTTGACGGCCACGATCCGGTCGCCGGGACGCAGCCCCGCCACATGCTCGGGCGAGTCCGCCGGCACCCGCAGCACCTCGCACATGTCGGCGCGCTCCTCGTAGATCCCGCCCCACCAGACGAAGAGCGCGAGGACGAAGCCCGCGATGATGTTGAAGGCCGGCCCGGCAAAGGCCGTCAGCATCCGGTCCCGCGGCGTCGCCCGCGGCAGCGGCGTGCCGTCGCCCGCCTGCGGCTGCTCCGCCGCGTGGTCGATCTGCGGCAACGCCACGTAGCCGCCGAAGGGAATGGCGCTGACCACAAACTCGACCCCGCGCCAGGTGAAGCCCCACAGCCGCGGCCCGAACCCGATGGAGAAGCGTTCCGCCTTCAGCCCACGCCAGAGCGCCACCAGCAGGTGCCCAAACTCGTGGATGAAGATGCAGAACCCAAAGAAAAAGACGACGAACAACAGGTCGAACAGATTTTTCACGGGCCACTCCAGAAAAATGCCGGCCACCGGCGGCGGCAGCCCGGTACTATACCACCACCGCCGCCCCCGGCGCCCCTGGGATCGCCGCGCCCCAACCCGGCGCGGCTTTCCTCGAACTGGCGGCCGGCGGCAACCCCCGGGTTTCGCCCGGAGATCACGGAGGGCGCGACGGCGGGCTGGGGGACACGGGCTGGGGGACAGGCGCCAAGCCGAACCCTGTACGAAAACCGGCAATTCCCACGCAAACGAGGGAGCCGGCCGGGAATCGGACGCCCACTTCAAAGTCCGCTTCCGGCAGGCACCCGCGGCTTGGGGCCGGCACTTATCGGCAGCCACCCGCGGGATCACCAACAGGGATGCGGCGAGGCAGCATGAAGATGAAGCGCTTGTGCTCGGTGGCATGGTTCCTTCTGGCCGGGATGGCGACGGCGGCGGCGGCGCCACCGCCGCCCTATGCCACCAAGCCGGAATGGTGGGACGCGGTGCGCGTGACCGTGGCGCCCGCGGACTCCGCGGAGGAGAGCATCCGCCGCTCGGAACAATTGCCGGAAAACCAGCTCCAGGAGGAGAAGCTCACCACCGGCTGGCAAGTGCTCGGGCCATTCGACGCCCGCGACGGCGACCAGCTCCTCAATCCCATGCCCGGCGAGGAACTGGACTTCCGCCGGAGCTGGCGGGGCAAGGACGGCGCCACCGTGCGCTGGCAGCCCTGGCTGCCGGCCGAGGGGAAGCCGCTGCCGCCCAGCCTGCAATCCTTTTCGGCGCTCTTTTTCCTGGAGTTCCCGGGACGCCTGGGGGAGCGGCGCTTCCTTTCGATCACCCATGACGACGGCGCGGTGGTCTTCCTCAACGGCGCGCTGATCTCCAAGAATTTGGGTGGCGAACCCATGCCCATGATCATTCCGGTGACCTTGCGGGAGCGCAACCGGCTGTTGGTGCGCCTCAACCAGGGCGGCGGCCCCTGGGGGCTGCAACTGGCCATGGCCAGGGAAAACCCGCTGTGGAAGCCCGCCAAGCTCCAGTCCGAGGCGGTGCGCCCCTTCCTGGCAACCGATCCGGCCGGCTGCGCGCCGGCGGCGGAACGGCTGGGCCAAATCTATGCCCGCCTCCGCGATCCCGCGAATGCCAGCCACTGGTACCGCTTCGCCATCCGCCACCAGCCGGACGCCGCGGCGGCGCTGCGCGTCTTCACCGACGCCGGCTGGCGCCTGGACTGGCCCGGCAACGAAAATGGCGCGACCACTTTCCGTCTGGCGTTGGCCCTGGACGCCCAATGCGACAATGGCATCCGCCGCGCCGCCACCCTGCAACTGCTGGAACGGCTGATCAATTCCGGGCAGTGCGGGGAGGCGCTGGCCTTCCTCACCGCCAACGAAGCCACCCTCCGGCCGGCGCTGGGGCCGTACTGGCCGCTCTCCCTGGCCCGGCTGCACCTCCTGACCGGCGACTGGCGGCAGGCGGAAAAGGAAATCCGGGGACTGGCCGTCCCCGAGCAGGACGGGGAACTCAAGCGCCAAGCCGACACCGTGCGCGGACTGATCGAGAACAGCCAGAAAACCGCGCTCCAACTGCCGCGCGACCTTGAGCTGGAGGAGGTGCAGCGGGAGACGGCCATGCTGGCGCAAGGGAAGCAGACGGGAAAGCTGGTCGAAACCATCAGCGCCGTCCTGAAGGGCCGGGGCGGTCTGCTGGTCGAGAGCGGCGAGCCGGCGCTGCTGCTCGGGGCGGCGCTCCGCTACCGCGAGCTGTTTCAGCCCTATGCGGAACTCTATGAAACGCAGACGCGCCAGCTCGCCGCGGCTCTCGCCCGCGGCGCGGAAGGGCGGGGGAAGGAGGCGGCGCTGCTCTTCTCGCTGCAAATGCCGGCCCCGGCGCCGACCCCTTCTCCGTTGCCGCCCCTGGCCAGCGTCGCGCCAGCCCTGGCGCAGGTGCCGCGGCAGGGGTTTGCCCCCCGCCTGGCCTTGCCGCCCGGCGAGGTGGAGCTGCGGCTGGAGGAGACGCCGCAGGCCTGGGGGGAGGGCGGCGGCGCCGCGGCGGCCACCGGCATCTGCCCGGCGCCCACCGGGGCGGTCTTCGTCCAGAACAGCCGCCAGCTCTGCCGCCTCGACCCGGCCGGGGCCGTGGCCTGGCGGCGCGGCTTCGACAATGCCCCCCTGGTGGGGGTGGATTCCCCCGCCCGCCTGCTGGGCGACCGCTTCGCCCCGAAAACCGACGGGGCCCGGGTCTATGCCCGGCTGCTGGAAGGCGGCCGCTTCGCCATCCACGCCTTCGCCGCGGCGGACGGCACCAGCCTCTGGCGCTGGGACGGCGGCGAAGCCGCCGCCTGCTCCGATCCCGTGCTGACTGACGCCGGCTCGATCCTCTTCCTGGCGGCACGCTTCGATGTCCTTTCCCGCTATTACCTCGTCGCCTTGGACGCCGCCACCGGGGCACCGGAATTCGAGCTCCTCCTCTGCTCCGCCGCCCCCGAAATCGCCCTGGCCGGCCTCGGCCCGGCCCGGCTCGACCTCTTCATGCCGGAACCCACCGTCCGCAACGGCATGGCCTTCGTCAACACCAACCTCGGTGCCGTCTTTGCCGTGAACCTGCGCTGGCGCTGCCTGCAATGGGCACGGACCTACCACCAGGCACCCTTCGCCATCAACCAGGCCATGACGGAGCTGGCCTGGAAGCGGCGAAGCTGCCCGCCCGTGGCCGGGCCGGATACGGTCCTGTTCGCCCCGCGGGACGGCGCCACTCTCCTCCTGGTCGACCAGCGCACCGGCAGGCTGGCCAAGGAACTGCCCCTCGCCACCTGGACCGACTGCCGCGCCGCCGGCGACGCCGCCGCCTTCCTGCTGCGGCCGGACGGCAGCGGCACCTTCCTCGCCCTCACCAACCTCGCCGCCACCCGGCCGGTAGCCGGCCGGATCGCCGCCATCCTGGACAGTTGCCGGGATGGCATCATCCTGGCCCGCAACGGAATGCTGGAATGCTGGCCCACCAACGGCCCCATCCCCTCCGCCACCACGCCCCTGCCCACGGGCTTTGCCCCGCTGGCCCTCGCCCCCACCGTCTGCTGGGGCTTCCTCCCCGCCGCCGACCTGCCCGTGCTCGGCGTGGCGACGGAAACCCCCGGCGCCGGCGACCCGGCACGCCTCACCGCCGGAATGCTGGAGCCGCCACCCGGCAAGCTGGCCAACCCCTTCCTCCTCCGCGATGGCGCCGACCTCTTCCTGGTCTCCGACCAGGCCGTCGGCAAATTCGACGCCGCCCTCCAGCTCGCCTGGCTCTGCCCCACCACCGCCGGCGGCGGCCGCCCCTCGCTCCGGGCTGGACCGCGGACGGTCTACGTGGGGCTGCGCAACGGTTTCCTGGCGCTCGACCGCGCCACCGGCCGCTGGCTCCGCCGCTTCCCCGAAGGGAAAGCCCGGGCAAACTGGGGAGAAGTGTTTCAGACCACCCTTGCCGGCGACGACCTCCTGGTCGTCGTCCGCCGCCGCGACTGGAGCAGCGTGGACCTGCTGCGGTTCACCCGCGACGGCAGCGCCAGCCTCGGCGTCACCCCCTCCAATCCGTATGGCTTCTTCGCCTCGGGCGAACTGCTCTGCTGGAAGGATGGAAAGTTCAGGATCCTCCGGCGCGCCGCCACCGGCGACAAGTTTGACGAAGTCGCCGTCACCCCCACCCCCGCCAGGGGGGACGCCTGCGTCCGGCGCGCCGCGCCGGACAGCTTCCTCATCCTGGAACAGGGAAAGGCCACCATCGCCCGCGCCAGCGGCTTCACTCCCGTCAACCTCCACCAATGGGGCGCCGCCGGCGGCGACTCCGGGGGGTGGTGGTGGTCTCCCGACTGGCGCAAGCTGCAGGAAGCCCAGGAGTGCATCCCGCTGCTCTTCTGGAACAACGGCTACTCCCTCATCAACTGCCGCACCGGAACCGACGTGGCCGGAACCGCCCCCTTCATCGGCATGCCCTCCGCGCCGACGCCCACCCTCTACGCCGGGCCGCTCGCGGGGGAGAGCGGCGGCAAAAAGCCTTCCTGCACCCTCGGCGTCCTCGACAGCGCCGCCGGCCGGCTCCTCTACCGCAAGAACGTCCCCCTCCACTCCCTCATCGCGGAGTGGCAGCGGCCAAACTATGACCTCTCCTCCTTCCTTGACGACGGGCGGACCCTCTGCCATTTCTTCAATCTGGGCGACCCCCGCGGCGGCGGCCCCGCCGCCGTCGCCCTCGACGACCTCAAGCCCGAGAGCCCGCTGGAGCTTTGCCCCTTCCCGTTCTATGAGCGACTGAATGGCGCCGCGGCCACCGCGGGAAACTTCCTGCTGGCCGTGGACTCGCGCCTGGTGCGCTTCACCCGCGCCGAGTTCCTGGACCTGCTCCGGGGCCGCGGCGCCGGCGCGCCCCCCGTCACCACCCTCGACCCCGCGCCGGCGGAAGCCAAGGTCACGGTTGATGGCTTCCTCGACGAGTGGCCGGCCGCAGCGTTCACCAAGGCGCGGCTCGGCGAATACGCCCTGCGCTGGAGTCCCGGCAACCGCCTCCACGTCGCCCTGAAGCTCACCGACCCCGCCATCCTCCGCGACCTCGCCAACCATGGCGCGGAAGGGCGGCTGGCCTGCTGCCTGCTGCCGGCGCCCTATGCCGGCTTCCGCCCGGAACTGGTTGCGGAACAGGGAGTTGAACTGGTCATGGGGCGGAAGGGCGACCCCGGCAGCTTCAGCTACGCCGTGACCCCAGACGGGACGCTGGCCACCGCCGAGCTGGAACTCCCGCTGCAAAAAGCCGCCAGGTTCGACCTCGCCAGCCGAAAGGGCCAGCCCCGGCGCGACCGCGACGGCGACCTCGCCTTCGACTTCCAGCTCCGCAACGCCGGCGAGCCGCCGCTCAGCCTCCTCGGCAGCGGCGCCGCCCCCACCGCCCTCCCCTTCCAATACCCCCGCCTCCTCCTCCGCTTCAAGTGACGCTTGTGACGGTTTGTGGGCTGGCTTGCCTTGCCCGGCACACGCGGCGGGGACGGGGGGAATTGCCCCGCGCCGCGTCCCGAAAGTGGGGGCACCGTCCCCGGCGCCCTCAGCGGTGGGGGCGGCTCAGGCTGGAGTTCACGCTTCAGCGTGGGACCTGCCGTCCAGGGACCTGCCGTCCAGGCGATCCCTCGCAGGGCGGAAATCGGGCCGTCCAGAGGAAACGCCACCGCCGCCACCGAACAGCCCACGCTGAAGCGTGGGACCTGCCGTCCAGCCAAAAAACTCGCAGGGCGGAAATCGGAAAGCGCTCCGCTTTCATTGAAAATGTCCCTTGCCGGACACGGTTTCCCAATCGTCCTCGTTCTCGTCCTTGTCCGCGTCCTCGATTTTGGGTGAATTCCCCTTGTATGTTCCCCCGATGCGGCACACGGGAAGAAAGGTTCGCACGGAGCCCACGGAGGCCACGGGGAAAACCTCGATCCATCGCCTCCGCGTTCCCCGTGGCCTCCGGGCGAAACCCCCAGCCGCTTTCACCTGTCCCCAAGCCGCCGGAATTCCCCGGCGGATGCATCCCGGCCGGGACGGGGAGCTGCTTCCAATCTCAACTTGCCGATTTTTCAGGCCCGTTGCCCGCCGCGGGTGGGGACAGCGGCGGGAAGGGCTGGGCCACCTTCCAGAAGTCACCGGCAAGAATGTCCGTGCTACGCGCCCGGGGTCACTCCCCCTTGCGGCGCTGCTGGCGGCCGCGGGCGAGGCCGGCGCGGTATTTCTTCGCCTTGCTCTCGGCGACGGCCGTTTCCAGCGGCTGCGCGGACTCCGCGGCCTGGATGGCGGCGAGGCCGCCGGCGGCGGCGCTTTTGCGGAGTTCGCGGAGCTGGTCGCGGAGCATGGCGGCGCGCTCGAACTCCAGCGCCTCGGCGGCGGCCTGCATCTCGGCCTCCAGGCGGCGGACGGTCTCCGTCAGGTCATAGTCGCCGCCACCCTCCGCCACCACCTTCGCGGCGGTCTCGGCCGCTTCCTCGTAGAGGTGGAGGCTGGCCTGGACGGCGCGGGCGACGGTGCGCGGGGTGATGCCGTGCTCGGCATTGTAGCGGAGCTGCCGCTCGCGCCGGCCCTGGGTGGCCGCGATGGCGCGGCGCATGCTCTCGGTGACACTGTCGGCATAAAGGATGACCCGGCCGTTGACGTTGCGGGCGGCGCGGCCGGCGGTCTGGACCAGGGCGGTCTCGGAGCGCAGGAAGCCCTCCTTGTCCGCGTCCAGGATCGCGACCAGGGCGACCTCGGGCAGGTCGAGCCCCTCGCGCAGGAGGTTGATGCCGATGAGGCAGTCGAACTCCCCCAGGCGCAGGCTGCGGATGATCTCGACCCGCTCCAGGGCGTCGATGTCGGAATGGAGGTACTTGACGCGCAGATCCAGCTCGTTCAGGTAGTCGGCCAGCTCCTCGGCGGTGCGCTTGGTCAGGGTGGTGACCAGGACGCGCTCGCCCCGGCCGGCGGCGGCGCGCACCTCCGCGATCACGTCGTCCACCTGATGTTCCAGGGGGCGGACGAGGATCTCGGGATCCAGCAGCCCGGTGGGGCGCACCACCTGCTCGACCGGCACGGTGCGGGCCAGCTCGTAGGGGCCGGGCGTGGCGGAGACGAAGATCCGCGGGCCGGCCAGCGCCTCGAACTCGGCAAACTTGAGCGGGCGGTTGTCCAGCGCCGAGGGGAGGCGGAAGCCGTGCTCGACCAGGGTCAGCTTGCGGGCGCGGTCGCCGTTGTACATGCCGTTGACCTGCGGCAGGGTCACGTGCGACTCGTCAATGATGGTGAGGAGATCCTCGGGAAAATAATCAATGAGCGTGTCGGGGCGCGACCCCGGCGGGCGGCCGGCGAGGTGGCGCGAGTAGTTCTCGATCCCCTGGCAGTAGCCGATCTCCTTGAGCATCTCCAGGTCGTAGTTGGTGCGCTGGAAGAGGCGCTGGGCCTCGACCAGCTTGTTCTGGCGCTCGAAGGCGCGGACCTGCTCGGCCAGTTCGGCGCGGATGGCGGCCTCGGCCTGCTCGAAGCGGCTCTGGGGGATGACGAAGTGCTTGGCCGGGAAGATGTAGGCCTCGGGGACCGTCCCCAGCTCCCGGCCGGTGAGCGGCTCGCGGCGGCTGATGCGCTCGACCGTGTCGCCCCAGAACTCGACGCGCAGCACTTCGTCGCGGTAGGAAAGCCAGACATCGACCGTGTCGCCAGCGACGCGGAACTGGCCGCGCTGGGGGGCGACGTCGTTGCGGGCGTACTGGATGACGACCAGGCGGCGCAGCAGTTCGTCGCGCCCGGTGCCGCTCCCCACCCGCACGTCGGCGCGCATGGCGGCGATGTCCTCGGGGGAGCCAAGGCCGTAGATGCAGGAGACGGAGGCGACGATGAGGACGTCGCGCCGCTCCAGCAGGGCGCTGGTGGCGGCCAGGCGCAGCTTTTCGATCTCGTCGTTGATCGCGGAGTCCTTGGCAATGTAGGTGTCGGTCTGGGGGATGTAGGCTTCGGGCTGGTAATAGTCGTAGTAGCTGACGAAATACTCGACGGCGTTCTCCGGGAAGAAGCTCTTGAACTCGCTGTAGAGCTGGGCGGCCAGGGTCTTGTTGTGGGAGATGACCAGGGTCGGCCGCTGGCATTGCTGGATGACGTTGGCGATGGTGAAGGTCTTGCCGGAGCCGGTGACGCCGAGCAGCGTCTGGAGGGCGCGCCCCTCGCGCAGCCCGGCGGTGAGCGCGGCAATGGCCGCCGGCTGGTCGCCGGCCGGGGCGTAGGGGGCGTGGAGCTGGAAGGGGCGGTCGAGGGGCATGGGGGTGGTTGCGGAGTCCGCAAAATCTGGAAGGCTGGGGGGTTGCGGCAATCTACCATCCGGCGGGCGGGCGGCCAAGGTTGGATAGAGGTAGGGATAGGGCTTTCGCCCTACCCCCCTGGAGTTTGGCGGAAATCATGGGCGTTGGGGACAGGGGAAAAGCGCGGTTCCCTGGAGGGCCGGCGCTCCGCGCCGCCCGGCCGCGGGCTCCCCCCCAACGTGCGGAGTCCGCACGCAGCGGACCATGCAGCCCGGCCCGGCCGGCCGCGGCTCCGGCGGCGCGGCGCATTCCGGGCCGGCCTCGGCGCAGCGCGGCGCGAAGCGGCAGCCCGGCGGCCACTCGCCCGGCGGCGGCACGCGGCCGGGGATCGTCCGCAACTCGCGCCCGCCCGCCGCGCCCAGGCGCGGCACCGCCGCCAGCAGCGCCCGGGTATAGGGATGCCGCGGCGCCAGCAGCAGCGCCCGGGCCGGCCCCGTCTCGACCACCTGCCCGGCGTACATGACGGCGACCCGGTCGGCGAAATCCGCCACGATCCCCAGGTTGTGCGTGACCAGCAGCACCGCCGCCCCCGTCTCGCGCCGCAGCCGCTGGAGCAGCTCCAGGATTTGCGCCTGCACCGTCACGTCCAGCGCCGTGGTCGGCTCGTCGGCCACCAGCAGCCGGGGGCGGCAGGCCAGGGCCATGGCCACCATCACCCGCTGCTGCATGCCGCCGCTGAGCTGGTGCGGATAGGCGCGCCGCCGCGCCTCCGGCTCGGGGATCCCCACCTGCCGCAGCAGCCCGAGCACCCGCCCACGCACCTCCCGCTCGCCGGGGTCATGCAGCCGCACCGCCTCGGCGATCTGGCCGCCGACGCGCAGCACCGGGTTCAGCGCCGTCCCCGGCTCCTGGAAAATGTAGCCGACCGTGCCGCCGCGCAGGGCGCGGAGTTCGCGCGGGGAGAGCCCAGCCACGTCCCGCCCACAAATCCGCACCGTGCCGCCGGCAACGACAAACGGCGGCTCGGGCAGCAGCCGGGCCAGCGCCAGGCAGGTCAGGCTCTTGCCGCAGCCGCTTTCCCCGACCAGCGCGAAGCTTTCCCCCGCCGCCAAGGCGAAGGAAACCGCCGACAGCAGCTCCCGCTCCCCCCCCGCATCCCGGAGGCGCACCGTCAGCCGCTCGACCTCCAGGATCGGCGGCACCAGCCGCTGCGGGCCGCCGCCGGTCACGCCAGATCCGCGGCCCGGAAAATCCGGGCCCCGGCCTTGAGCAGGCACTCCTTCGCCTTCTCCGGATTGTCGAAGCGGAAGACCAGCGCGGCCCGGCCAGCGGCCCTCCCGGCGAACGCATACATGTACTCGACATTCACCCCGGCCGCCGCCAAGACCGCCAGCAACGCCGCCAGCCCGCCGGGACAGTCCGCCACCTCCACCGCCGTGACCTCGTTCACCGCACAGACCACCTGATGCTCGCGCAACGCCTGCTGCGCCTTCGCCACGTCGTCCACCACCACCCGCAGGATGCCGTAGTCCGAACTCTCGGCCAGCGACAGGGCCAGCAAGTTCACCCCGGCGTCGCCCAGCACCTTGGTGACCTGCGCCAGCCGCCCGGTCTTGTTCTCCAGGAAAATCGAGAGCTGCTTGATGGTCATGGCCTGCCTCCTGCCCGCGCCGCCCGGCACCGGCTGGCGCGTACTATAGCGGCCCCCGCCGCCCAAGCCCCCCCCCGACGCCCCGGCCGTTTCCGGCCAGCCCGTCCATCCCGGCCAGCCCCTGCCCCAGCGGCAACTTTTCCCCGTCAACCCCGGTCAAAAGCCATCACCGCGCCAAACCCGGAGTAGGTTATCCGCCCGGACCAAGCACGCCACCCCATGCCGGGCCCGCCACTTCCCTTTTTCTGCCCATGCAGTTCATCAATGGCTCCATCTCCTTCTGGCTCGCCAGCCTGGCCGTGCTCGCCGCCGCCGCCCTCATCGCCATCTGGGGCGCCCGCCGCCGCCGCCAACGCCTGGCCCAGTTGGTGCTCCCACCCCTGGACGCGGCGCTGACCGCCTCCCTGCACCCCGGCCGCCGCCGGCTCCGCACCGCCCTCTTCTTCGCCGGCAGCGCCTGCCTCATCCTCGCCCTCGCCCGCCCCTGGTGGGGCACCCGCCAAATCCCCACCACGGGACGCTCCCGCGACCTCCTCTTCGTCGTGGACTGCTCCCGCAGCATGCTCGCCGCCGACGTCGCCCCCAGCCGCCTGGAACACGCCAAATGGATCATCCGCGAACTGGCCGGGCGCTTCCCCGGCGACCGCTTCGGCCTCGTCGCCTTCGCTGGCGACGCCCTCCTCGAATGCCCCCTGACCCAGGACGCCAACACCCTCTTCCAGTTCACCCAAGCCCTGGACACCCGCACCATCCCCGTGGGCGGCACCAGCCTCGAACGGGCGCTCACCGTCGCCACCGACGCGTTCCGGGCCGCCGCCGACCGCAACCGCGCCATCATCCTGCTCTCCGACGGCGAGGAGCTGGCGGGGCGCGCCGCCGCCACGGCCGCAACCTTGCGGGAACGGGAAATCCCCGTGCTCGCCATCGGCCTCGGCGACCCCGCCCGCGGCAGCGTCGTCCAGCTCGAAGACCAGACCATGCTGCGCGACAAGGACGGCGACCTGGTGCAGACCCGGCTCCAGGAGGAGGGGCTGCGCGAACTCGCCCGCGCCACCGGCGGCCTCTACGTCCGCTCCACCACGCTCGCGCCCAACCTCGCCGCCGTCGCCCGGCGGATCCATGACCTCGTGCCGGCGGCGGGTGAGAGCCAGATGCGCGAACGCCCCATCGAACGTTACCAGCTCCCCCTCGCCGCCGGCATCCTGCTCCTGCTCCTCCGCCTCGGCCTCGGCGAACGCCGGCCGGATCCGGGCGGCCGCCGCCGCCGGCTTCCGCTGCTGGCCGCCGCCTTGCTGCTGCCGACCACCGCCGCCACCGCCGCCAATGCCGGGCCGCCACCGGCGGAAAGCCAACGGCTGGCGGCGGAAATCCGGCGCGCCACCGCCACCGACCGCCCCCGGCTCAAGTTCAACTTGGGCGTGCTCCACCAGCAACAGGGCGCACCGGAGCAGGCGGCCCCGCTCTACGCCGAGGTGCTGGCGGATCCCACGGCGGCGCCGGACCTGCGTGCCGCCGCGCTCCAGAACCTCGGCACCCTCGACCATCTCGCCGCCCGCCGGCAGGCCACGGCAAATCCCGGCGAGGCCCAACGCCTCTTCCAGCGCGCCCAGGCCCAGTACCAGGAAGCGCTCCGGCTCCACCCCTTCGACCCACCGCTCACCCAAAACCTGGAACTCGCCATCCACGACCTGCACGCGCACCAGCAGCGGGAGGCCGCCCGGCGGGAACAACAGGCCCGGCAGGAACAGCTTCGCCAACAGGTCGAACAGGCATTGCGGAAACAGCGCGAGGCAACCCAGGCCCAAGGGACAGGCAAGGAACAGCCCCAACAGGAGGCAAAGGCCAAGACCGAAGCCGCCCGCGACCGGCTCCGCGGCCCGCCGCCGCCGGACACCGGCCAGCAGGCGGCCCAGGAACATCTCGGCCGCGCCGCCCAGGCCCAGGACAAGGCACTGGCCCAGCCCCCGGACTCCCCCACCCGCCGCGCCGCGGAGGAAACGGCGGAACGCGAACTCGCCCAAGCCCTCCAAAAACTCGGCGGCCAGCCCGGCAAGGACGGGGAAAAGACCCACCCCCGCGACAACACCGGCCAGCCGCCGCCGCCCGCCGCCGGCGCCCCCGCCGGAACCCCACCGCCACCCTCCCCCAATGCCGCCGACCGCCCGCTCCCCACCCAACCCCAACCGGACGCCGCCGGCCAAGCCGCCAAGGACGGCCAACCCCCGCAACCCCAGGACGCCGCCCAGGCCGCCGCCATCCTCGAACAAATGCAGAAACAGGAACAGGATTACCGCGACGCCCTCCGCCAGCAGATGCGCCGCCGCCAGCAGCGCCTGGCCGAACCGGAAAAGGATTGGTGACCATGCGCAGCCGCCCGTTTCTCGCTTTCCTGGCCGCCCTCCTCGCCCTCGCCGCCATGCCGCCCCTCCGCGGCGCGATCACGGTGACGGTCTCCCCCCAGCCCATGACCACGGCGGACACCGGCATCCTCACCATCACCTCCGACCGGAACCCCCCCGAAGTGCCCAAGCTGCCGACGGTGCCGGGCCTGACCTGGATCAGCGGCCCCCAGACCAGCAAGTCGTTCGAACTCCGCAATTTCCAGACCACAGTCACCGCCACCACCCAGTTCCTCTTCCGCGTCGCCAAGCCCGGCCGGATATCCATCCCCAGCTTCCCGGTCCAGGAGGGGCGCGCCACCGTCGCCACCGACCCCCTCACCTTCACCGTCGTCGAAGCCGCCACCGCCGCGGCGGCGCCGGCCCCCACCGCCGAACTGGTGACCGTCCCCGGCGGCCTGGCCGGCGACGAACTCGTCCCGGGGCAGGCCGTCACCATCGAGCTGCGCGTCAGCATCCCCGAGGCCGCCTACCAGGCGCTGGACTACCCCACCCTCGAACCCGACAACGCCGCCTGGCTCGAACCGCTCCGGCCCGACCCGAAGGCGCCGCGCCTTGAACAGCCCGCCCAGCAGCGCGAAGTCCGCAACGGCGTCCCCTACACCCTCACCCGCATCCGCGCCCGCCTCACCCCGATCAAGCCCGGCGATCTGACCGTCACGGCCAGCATCCGCGCCGCCCTGCGGGAACCGCGCCAGCTCCGCCGCGGCCCCCTCGACGACCCGTTCCTCGACGACTTCTTCAACCGCGCCCCGGCCGGACGCCCGGTCGAACTCAACGCCACCCTCGGCCCCGTCAAGGTCGCGCCGCTGCCCCCACCGCCGCCGGGCTGCCAGTTCCTCGGCCTGGTCGGCCAATGGCAGGCCACCCTGGACCAGGACAAGAAACAGGTCGCCGTCGGCGACCCCGTCACCCTCACCCTGCGGCTGGCCGGCACCGGCAACGAAGGCGCCTTCATCCCGCCCGCCCTGGCGCCGCCGGGCTTCCGGACCTTTGCGCCCGAAGTGAAAAAAAGCCGCGACCGCACCGGCAGCCAGGTCCAGGCGACCTGGACCCTGGTGCCGCTCCAGCCCGGCGCCAAGCTGCCCGAACTCCGCTTCTGCACCTATGATCCCGAAACCAAGGAGCACCGGCCGCTCCGCTTCACCCCCGAACTGGCCGTCACCCCCGCACCCGCCGGCGGCGCCGCCACGGCGGAAGGCTCCGCGGACTCCGCACGGGCGCCGCGGCCACCCGCCACTCCGGCCGACGAACTGCTCGGGCCCAAGGCCAGCCCCGGCCGCGGCGTCCGCCTCCCCCTCTGGCGGAACGGCTGGAAGTCAACCCTGGCCCTGGCCGCCGCCGGCTTCCTTTCCGGGCTGGCCGGCTGGCTGGCGGCCCGCCGCCGGGAACGGCTGGCCCGCGACCCGGAAACCCGCCGCCGGACGGCGGCACGCCACGCCCTGGCAGCGGCGTTGCGGCGGCTCGCCGCCACACCACCGGCGGATGCCGCCGCCCAAGACCGCATTTTCCGCGAGGAACTGCTGCCGGCCCTGGCCGCCCGCCTCGCCCTGCCGCCAGGCGCCACCGCCGCCGAAATCGCCGCCCGTTTGCGGAGTTCGCAACCGGAACTGGCGGCGCGGCTGGAGGAGGCCGAAGCCGCCGCCTTCCGCCCCGGCGGCCCCGCCCGGATCGAGCCGGAAACGCTGCGCCGGCTCCTGCGCCAGGCCGGCTTCATCCTCGTGGCGCTGCTCTTCTTCGCCTGGCCCGCCAGCAGCCAGGCCGCGGCCGCGACCACCAGCTTCGCCGACGGCCTCAGCCTCTATGCCCGCGGCGAGTTCGCGAAGGCGCTGGCCGTGTTCGAGACCCTGGCGGCGGCGCAGCCGGACAGCGCCTCCCCCGCCCTGCTCCTCAACCAAGGCAACTGCCTCTGCCGCCTCGGCCGGCCCGCCGCCGCCCTGGCCCGCTACGAACGGGCATGGCGGCTAAGCCCCCGCGACCCGGAGATCCGCGAAAACCGCGACCTGCTCCGGCGCCAGCTCAACCTGCCCCCCACCCGCGCCGCCGAGTCGCCCGCCGCCACCACCCCGCTGCGCAAACTCCGCGACTGGCTCCGGCCCGACGAATGGGCGCGGCTGGCAATCCTGGCCGCCGCCGGCGGCGCCGCCGCCGCTGGCTGGCGCCGCTGGCGCGGCACCGCCCCCGCCTGGCCACTGCTGGCGGCCGGCGTGGCCGCCGCCCTCCTCGCCGGCGCCGCCGCCCTCAGCCAGCTCCAGGGCCCCTACCGCCCCGGCCAAGCCCTCGTCACCCGCCCCGGTATCACCCTCTGCCGCCTGCCGGACGAACAGGCGGAACCGGCCGGCGGCCAGCCGCGCCTGGGCGAGAGCGTCCTGGTCCAGGAACGCCGCGGCGGCTGGGCGCGCATCCAGGCCGAAGCCGCCACCGGCTGGCTCCCGGCCGACAGCCTGGAACCGGTGTGGTGATGCCAGCGCCGCGCCGCGGGGCTGTTTCAAAGGGCAAGCTGGCGCGACCATTTTTAGGTGACAGGCGAATTTGTCCACACGGGTGATTTCCGAGTTTCAAGTTTCAAGTTCCCAGCCGGGCTTGGCAAAGCCGGACGGCAATGGTTATGTTACTCGCCGCATTGTCTCTTGGCCCGACCACCAGCCTTCCGGGAACGCCGTCGTGAAACAAACCCGCCCGCTCCTCCTGGTCTCCGGTCTCCTGTTGCTGGCTACGCCGACGCTGCCGCTCCAGGCCCAGGACGCCCTGCCCGCCGACCCGCAATGGGCGGCGCTGGCGGCCAAGGACGGCACAACCCTGCCCGCCCAGGCCCAGGCCCTCGAGGCGGCCGGCCAGTTCCGCAAGGCCGCCAAACTCTACGCCCAACTGTTCGCCGAGGCGCGTTCCCCCCAAGCCCTCGCCTGGAGCCTGAACCGCAAGGCGGAGTGCCTGTTCAAGGCCGGAAAATGGTTCCAGGCGCAGGACGCCTACCGGCAACTGCTCGACTCCTATTCGCCCTACCTGCCGCTGCAACCGGTGCTCGCCAACCTGCGCGTGCTCGCCGCCAAGATGGCCTCCGGCGAAGCGTCCGCCCTCAACTTCAAGAACGTCGGCGTCGCCGAAACCATCTACCGCCGGATCGTCGCCGTCGCCCCGGCCGGCCCCGACGCCCCCACGGACCTCTTCACCCTCGCCGGCCACCAGGCAGACCAGGAAAAGGGCGGCGAAGCGGTCGAGACCTACCGCAAGATCGTCCGCCAGTTCCCACGCTCCGCCACCGCCCCGAAGGCCGGGGCCGCCGCCGGCCAGCTCCTGCTGCGGGAAGCCCGGCAAGGCGACGGCGACGGACTCTACCACCGCCAAGCCCGTTTCGAGTTCGAACGCGTGCTGCGCGACTACCCGGACGCCGACCCCGCCCTGCTCGCCCAGGCCCGCGCCGCCCTCGCGGAAATCAAGGCGAACCAGGCCACCCGCCTCCTGGAGCTGGGACGCTTCTACACCCGCAAGCTCAGCTACCGCCCCGACACCGCCCGCCGCTATTTCTACGACGTCACCCGCCTCTTCCCCGAATCGGCCCAGGCCGGCGAAGCCGAACGGCTGTTGGCCACCATCGAAGGCGGCGCCGTGCCCGCCGGGGCGCCCGGGGCAGGAGCGGTGGCGCCGCCCGAGCTGCCGCCCCAGCCCGTGACCCGGCTGCAACCGACCCCCGAACGGCTGGAAAAGTATTTGCTGCCCGTGGAAGACTACAGCGACTACCTGCCCGGGCGGCGCACCCCCGAACCCGTCCCCGCGCCGGCCACCCCCTGACCCAAGACGCCCCCGCACCGCCGAACAGGGAACCACCCCCATGCCGAACCCGTCCCGCCACCTGCCCCGGCGGCTGCTCGCCGCCACCGCCGCCCTGCTCCTCGCCGCCCTGCTCCCCGCCGGCACCGGCGGCTGCGCCCATTACCGCCAGGGCTCGCCAACCCACGAGCAGTTTCGCAGCGTGGCCGTCGGCAGTTTCACCAATGACACCCCGGACGCCGGCCTGACCGTCCATCTCCGGCAGCGGTTGGCCGAGGCCCTGACCGTGGACGGCGCCCTGCCGCTACGCCCCGCCGACCGCGCCGACCTCGTGATCAGCGGGCGCATCGTCAGCGCCACCACCACCGGAATCGCCGCCGTCCGCCGCGCCGAGGAAATCCGGGACGAAAACAACCTCGACGCCTACCGCTCCTCCGCCTATGAGGCCAAGGTCACCGTCGAGTTCGAGGCGGGCATCCCCGGCCTGCGCCGCCCAGTCATCGCCCGCCAGAGCGTCACCGGCATCGCCGAATTCGCCACCTTGGCCGACCACGCCACCGCCCGGCAGGAAGCGGTGCGCCGGGCGGCCGCCAACGCCGCCGCCCAGATCGCCAACGCCGTGCTCGAAGGCTGGTGAGGCACACCATGCCCCCGGCCGACGGCGACAACCCCGAATTCCGCATCGGCACTGGCTTCGACGTCCACCGCCTCGTCCCCGGCCGCCGCCTCGTCCTCGCCGGCGTCACCATTCCCTGGGAACTGGGGCTGCTCGGCCATTCGGACGCGGACGTGATCACCCACGCGGTCATGGACGCCCTCCTCGGCGCCCTCGCCCTGGGCGACATCGGCCACTGGTTCCCGCCGGGCAACCCCGCCTGGCGGGGCGCCGACAGCCTGGAGATGCTCCGCAGCCTGCTGCGGAGTCCGCACTTCGCCGGCTGGACCTTGGTCAACACCGACGTCACCCTGCTCGCCGAACGCCCCAAGATCCGCCCCTACCACGAGGCGATGCGGGAACGGCTGGCCGCCGCCCTCGGCCTGCCCGTGGCGCGGGTCTCGATCAAGGCCACCACCACCGAGGGGCTCGGCTTCACCGGCCGCGCCGAAGGGATGGCCGCCCAAGCCGTCGCCCTGCTGACGCGGCGGGCCGCGGCGGGAAGCGAGGCGCCATGTCCCGCCTGAAATTGAAGCTGGCAGCGCTGGCGGCCGCCCCGGCCTTGGCCCTGGCGCTGGCGCTGCCGCTGCCGCTGGCGGCGGCGCCGCCGGGGCGGGCGGCGGAACCGTTGCGGGCCGGCCGCGTGCTGGTGGTCGCCAACAGCGGCAGCGCCGCCTCCCTCGAACTGGCCTCCGCCTATCGCCGGGCGCACGGCCTGCCGCCGCTGAACCTGGTGCTGGTCTCACCCCCGGACCCCATCAACATCGCCCCGGCCGAGTTCACCCAGAAGCTCCTCACCCCCGTGCGCCAGCGGCTGGCGCTGCTCGGGGAGCGGAACGTGGACTACATCGTGCTCTGCCGCGACGTGCCCTACCGCACCGCCGGCCGCTCGGTCGCCGCCGCCTTGATGTTCGACGGACTGGAGAACCTGGCCGCCGGCCAAGGCTACCACGGCCAGGCCTTCCCCTTCGACGCCACCCTGCCCCTGCACCACCGCCGCCTGCGGCCGACAACCATGGTCGCCGGCGCCAACGTCCAGGAAGGGCTGGCGCTGATCCGCCGCGCCCAAGTCACCTATGCCGACCTCCGCACCGCCGGCCGCTTCTATCTCTGCGCAGGCGAGGGGCCGCGCGGAATCCGCAACCCCATGATCCCCGGCGCCGTCGCCGCCCTGGCCCGGAGCGGCGCCCGCGGCGAACAGGTGGCCACGGCAAGCCTGCAAGGCCGCGAGGACATCCTCGGCCAGTTCACCGGCCACACCTGGATCGAGCTGGAGGGCAACCGCTACCTGCCCGGCGCGATCCTGGACAACCTGACCTCCTTCGGCGGCTGCCTGCTCGACCCCCGCGGCCAGGCCGACCTGCTCACCTTTGTCCGCCACGGCGTCGGCGGCGCCTATGGCACCGTCGAGGAGCCGACCAACAACCCGACCCGCTGGGCGGACTATTCGCTGCCGCTGCGCTACGCCGCCGGCTTCAACCTGATGGACGCCTACCTCGCCACCGTGCTCGACTGGCAGTTCGGGCTGGTCGTCGGCGACCCGCTCATGGCCCCCTTCGCACCCCGGCCGCGGGTGGAGCTGGCCGCCGACCCGGCCAGCGTCCCGGCCGGCACCCCCGTCCCGCTCCGCTTCCGCGCCACGACCGCCGGCGGCGCCCAGAGCCTGGCCTGGGTCGAACTCTGGCTCAACGACCAGGATCGCCTGGTTGCCTTCACCGACCCGCTGCTGCCCGCCGGCACCACCGCCAGCCTCACCATCCGCCAAGGCGACACAGCCGTGGCCAGCATCGAACTGCCCGCCGCCGCCCAGCCGCTGCCCATCACCGCCCTCCTGGCGGCCCTCCCCCGCCATCAAGACACCGCCCTCGGCCCGGTCGAGTTCCTCCCCACCGGGCGGCAGGGGACGCGCCTGCTCTGCCGCTGGCGCCCGGCGGCGGCGCGGCTGCTGGCCGGCGACGGGCTGGTGACCGTCAGCCTGCGCCTCACCCTGCCCGGCGGCGCCCCCGCGGCGCCACCCCAGACCCTGGAGTTCCGCGAACCCTTGCGCGCCAGCCGCATCGCCCTGCCCAGCGTGACGCTCGACCTCGGCCCCGAACCACCCCGGCCCGGCGACCGCCTGACCCTGGGGATGGAAGGGTTCCAGACCACCGTCGAATGCGCGGCCGCCGACACCCCCGCCAGTTTCCGGGAAAAGCTGCTGGCCGCCCTCCCCCGCCTCCCCGCCTTCGGCCCCCAGGGGGCTGGCGCCGCCGAATGGCGCAACGGCCTGACCCCCTCGGGGCCGCGGCCCCTGCTCTTCCTCTTCCCCCGCGACCTCGCGCCGCCGAGCCTGCCCCCCGTCACCGTGGCCGTGGAACCCGCCGCCGGCTCGACCTTCGGCCAGGGGCTGCCAAAGGAGCTGCCCTGGCAATCCGGCCCCGCCTGGCCGCTGGCGGAAACGGTGCTGACCGTCTTCCGCCCCATCCAGACGCTGGAAACGGTGTTCACCGTGCCCCCCGAACTCTGCTCGCCCGGCTGGAACCGCGCCCGCGTCACCGTCGGCACCGCCCGCGGCGTCGAAGCCGCCGCCGAGGCCACGTTCCAGGTCACGGCGCCCGGCGCCGAGGCGGAACTGGAGCTGGCCACCCCCCGCGTCGCCTTCCGCGACACCCTCCCGCTCCGCTTCAAGGCCGGCCCCGCCCTGGCCACCGCCCCGGTCGAACTGCTGGTGGACGGCCGCGTCGCCGCCAGCTTCCCCCCCGGCAGCACCACTGGCGCCGCCCGCCTCATCCTCCCCCATTTCTGCCCCGGCGAACACCAGCTCCAGGCGCAATGGGTCAGCGAAACCGACCGCTCCCCGGCCGCCCACTACCGTCCCCTCGCCCGTTCCGCGCCGGTGACGCTGTGGATCCGCCATCCGTTGGCGGAACGGCTGGAGCTGGCCCCCGCCAAGCTCGCGCCGGACAAACCGGCCACGCTCCAGCTTCGCGGCCCCTACCTCCGCGAGGGGCTGAGGCTGAAAGTGGGCGGACACGAAGCCCCGTTGCGCCGCGACCCCCGCAACAGCCTCCTCTGGCGCGCCGAACTGCCGCCGCTGCCCTCGGGCGGCTACAAGCCCGAAATCACCGGCCACGACCCGGAAACGGAAACCGGCGGCCCCATCGGCCCCGTGCTGCTCGTGCTTCCCTGACCCCGGGCCGCCGCCGGGAAGCGTAGTTGGCCTTTCCCGCCAGCAGGGCGCGCCTGATGACGAGCATCTTGCGCCTGACGGCGCCGCTGGCGACGAGGCCGGCATGCCGGCCCTGGAGTGCGGCGAGCATCGCCGCCTTTCCATTCCGGCGGAGCCGGTTCCGGCGGCGGGATTGAGGCTTTTTCCGGCAATCCGTCTGGAGCCCGCGGCCTCCGCGGCGGCTCGGAACGAATCCCATTGTCGAGGCGGAGGATGGCGTGACGGACAATTCCAGCTTCCGTCACTCCGGCAGTCTCTGGAAACGCACGGCCTGGTCCACCTGGAACGGCGGGAACTCGAGCCGCAGCCGGCCATCGGCCCCGACCTGGACCAGCTTGCGCTGCACCACCTTCGCCGCCAGCGTGTCCCAGAACTCCAGGCGCCAGGCGCCGGGCTGCACGCCGTCAAGCTGGAGGCAAACCCCGGCCTGCGGCGGCCGTGCCCGGGCCAGCTCCAAGCTCAGCGGCGTGAGCCGGTCGTAGGCCCAGGCCCGGCCGCCATCCGCCCCCCAGTAGGCGACGCCCCGCACCTCCCCCTTGGCGCCGCCTTCCTGCTCCACGGCCACCTCGCCATGCCGCCAGCCGCGCCCCCGCGGATCCTGGGCCGGCTCGTCCAGGAACGCCGCCAGCCCCCGGTAATGGAAGTAGAGGTTGTTGCGGTCCACGAAATCGTACCACCAGAAGAACGGCGCGCCGGCGGCGCTGGACATGGCGGCGGACCAGAGGGCGGCATGGAAATCGGCCTCCAGTTGGTCGGGGGTGGCGCCACGCCAGCTCCCGCCGTATTCCGCCACCATCACCGGCTTGCCATGTTCCCCGAGCTTGGTGGCCGTGGCCTGCATCAGCGGCACAATGGATTGGCTTTCATCCCCCTTGTAGGCGTCGGGCATGAGGACATCGATTTTCGGCTCCGCCGCCATCGCCGGCGCGACCGTCCGCCAGGTGCCGGAATACTGGACGGCGGCGGGGCGCGCCAGGCCGCTGGCCGCGTTCAGGTAGTCGCGGGCCCGGGCGCACAGCGCCACCATGCTCGGGTCATGCCGGAACCGGCCGCTGGCGCCGCAAAGATCAATCTCGCTGAAGAGCAGCCAGCCGAGCAGCCGCGGATGCTGCCCCCAGCGGGCGGCGATGTAGCGCAGCCGCTTGGCGTACTCCTGGAAGCCGCGTTCGGTCGTGAACAGCTCCTCCGGCGTCGCCAACGGCCCGCCCAGGCGGCGGTTGAGCGGGTTTGACCGCCACTCGGCGTCGCAGAAGCTGGAGAACTTGCCGTGGTTGTCAATCATCAGGATCAGGTACAGCCCCCGCCGCTCCGCCTGCTCCAGCAGGTAGTCCAGCCGCCAGCCATTGCCCAGGTTGTAGTCGTTGACGCCGAAATACCCCTGCCACTGCCGGTTCCATTCGATGGCCAGCCACCAACTGCTCATCCAGACGATCACCGTATTCGCGCCGTTGGCCGCCAGCCGCTCGAAATAGCGGTCGTAATGATAGGTGCCGCTGTCGGGCGGCATCGGGAAGCCCAGCCGCTCGGTGCTCCGCCGGTCGAAGGGGGAATGGATGTGCAGCCCCCGCGGCTGGAACCACTTGCCATCGGCGGTCTCGAAGAACCGCGGATCCTTGGGCGAAACGCGGACAAACCCCCGCGCCGCCCCCGGCGCCACCGCCAGCCGGTGCCAGGCCGTGGCCAGCGAACGCCCGTCCGCAACTTTCACCAGCAGCCGCCAGCGGTGGTTCCCGGCCGCCAGCGGCGTGAAGCGCAGCCGCCAGCCGCCGCGCCCCTGGGGCGTGATCACTTCCGCCTGCTGCGCGTCCAGGCGCCGCCGGTACTCCTGGGCGTAGAAGGCCGGCCGCCGCACCACCGTGCCGCCGGGCGCCTCAATCTCCGCATCAACCGTGACCTGGTCCGGATCGAAGGGGTTGCCGGCGAACCCATCCAGCTCGAAGGCCAGCTCGGCCTGGCGCCAGGCCTGGGCCGGCGGCGCGGTGAGCCATTCAAAGCGGTGCAGCCGCAACGGATCGTCCCCGCCCCCCGCCGCGCCGGCCGGAAAGGCGACCGGCCCGAGCGTGACCTGCCCCTGCCACGCCGCCGGCGAGAAAAGGCGCACCCCGACCTCGGCCACATGCCGGGCATAATAGCCGTTCCAGGCGGCCCCATGCCCCTCGGGCCGGACCTGGCCGGAAGCGGGCGCAAGGTCGAACTCCAGCATCAGCGGCGGCGCCGCCGCGCCCCCGCCAGCCGGCGCCGCCACCGCCACCGCCTGCCAGGCGGTCTGGAACCACAGCCCATCCTTGTCCTTGAGGAAAAACGCCGCCTGCATCCCCTCCAGCGGCGCCCCGGCCGGCAGCGCCAGCGGCACCTGCGCCCGCCAGCCGGGCAGCCCTTCCGCCGCCAGCCGCTCCGTGGCCGTCAGCGTGCCCGGAAAGACGGCCGCCGCCAACGTTGGGGCGGACGCCGCCGTGCCCGCCGCCGCCGCCGTGGCCGCCGCCGCCGCCGGCAGCGCGCCCAGTGCGCCCAGCAGCAGCCCCAGCCCCAAAACGATGAAAGAAGAATGCCGGAACATCTCGTCTTTCCCTTTTTCTTCCCGTGCGGACTCCGCACCTTCGGGGCGGCAGCGGCTCAGGGGCGGCGGCGGAACTTGATTGCCAGATCGACCGTGAACGGCGGCAGCCCGATGGCCAGCCCGCCGCCGGCGGCCGTCCGCGCTTCCGTGCGCCCCGTCGGCCGGCCCGTGCCGGTGTCCCAGAACTCCACGTCGTAGGTTCCATCCCGCAACCCGCTTAGCTCCAGGGAAACCTGGTGATGCTCGCCCGCTTCCTGGGCCCGCGCCAGCGAATGGGGCGCGTCCACGTCATAAATCCAAGCCCGCCCCTGGTCCGCCCCCTGCAACACGAGCGCCCGGACGCGCCAGGTGCTGTCCTCCCCTTTGCGCACCGGCCACTCGCGGTAGCGCCACTCGACGCCGCGCGGATCCTCCCCCCGCATGAAGTTGGCGAGCGCCCGGAATTCGGGGTAGAGATTCTTGTGGTCGACGAAGTAGAACCACCAGAAGAACGGCGACCCGCCGGCCGGTGTCATGGCGGTCGCCCATAGGCCGCAGTGCAGGTCCGCTTCAAGCTGTTCATGGGTCGTGCCGTCATAGTTCCCGCCGAACTCGGCGATGAATTGGGGCTTCTGCAGCGGCTCCAGCGCCCGGTAGGAGCGGAGGAAGACCGGCACGATCGAGCCGAGGCCGCCATCCTTGTAGGCGTTGCTGACCATGAAGCTGATCTCCGGCATCCGCGCCAGCTCCATGTCCACGTTCTTGACGCTGTGGCAGTACTGCATGGTCACGGGGCGGTGGAGCCGGTCGTTGGCGGCCAGCCAGGCGCCGGCCCGCCGGGTCCAGTCGCGGGTGGCCGGATCCCAGCGGAAACTCCGGTTCGACCCCACCAGGTCCAGCTCACTGACCAGTTCCCAGCCCATCATGTGCGGATGCTCACCCCAGCGGGCCAGGCAGTAGCGCAGCCGTTTGGTGAAGAGCTTGAACGCCGCCTCCGTGGTGAAGAAATCCTCCGGCCGCTGGCACGGCCCGCCCAGGCGGCGGTTGAGCGGGTTGTACCGCCACTCGGGGTCGGCATGGGCGGAGAGCTTGCCGTGGTTCTCCAGCACCAGCACGATCTGGACACCGCGCCGCGCCGCCAGCTCCAGCACATAGTCCAGCCGCCAGGCATTGGCCAGGTTGAAGTCGGTGAGCCCGAAGAAGCCGGGCCATTCCGCCGTCCACTCGATGCCGGTCCACCAACTGCTCATCCACATCAGGATCGCATTGGCCCCGCACTCCTCGAACTTGGCGAAGTAGTGGTCGTAGTCGTAGGTCCCCCGGTCGGTGGCCATCGGCAGCTTCAGGCACTGGACGCTGCGCAGGTCGTAGGGGGTGTGGAGATGCTCGCCGATGGGATAGAAGAAGGCGCCATCGGCCGTCTCGAAGAACCGCGGATCCCGCGGCGAGACGGCGACAAACCCGCCCGGCTGGCCGGCCGCGACCTTGACCACGGCCGGCCGCGTCTCGACCCGCCGGTCGCCGGCCCGGACCAGCAGCCGCCAGTGGTAGGCCCCCGCCTGCAACGGCGTGAAGCGCAAACGCCAGCCAGCACGCCCCCGCGGGCTCAGGACCTCCCGCTGCGCCGCGTCCTGGCGCCGCTCATAGTCCTGGCTGAAAAAGGCCGGGCGCCGGAAGCTTTGGCCGTCCGGCCCCGTGATCTCGGCGTCCACCGTGACCTCGTCCGGATCGAACGGGTTGCCCGTGAACCCCGCCAGCTCGAAGGCCAGCTCCAGCGGCCGGTGGGTCAGGAACGGCGCCGGCGTCTTCCATTCGAACCCGTGCAGCAGCAGCGGCCCGGCCGGCGCCGCCGGGGGCGCCGCCGCCACAAGTGACTCCACCCCGATCTCCCCGTGCCAGGCCGCCGCCGAAAAGAAGGTGACGCCGACCTCCAGCATGTGCCGGGCGTAATAGTCGTTCCAGACCGCCCCATGCCCCCCCTGCTGGACCTGCCCCCCGCCCGGCGCCAGGTCGAACTCCACCCGCGTCCAGCGCCCCCGCTCGGGCGGCGCGCTGGCGGCGGCCTGGAACCACAGGCCGTCCTTGTCCTTCATCACCCAGGCCACCCGCAGGTCGGCGGGGGCGTCCGCCGGCAGGAACAGCGCCGCCGCCGCCGGCCCCGCCAGGATCCCCGCCGCCGGCAGCCGCCCCATCACTCCGAACGTCCCCGGGAACGCCCCGGCAACCGCAAGCTGCTCCCGCCCCCCCGCACCCTGCCGCACCGCCACCTGCGCTGACAGCGGCTGGAGGCGCGCCAGCGCCGCCCCGGCGATGGCCACCCGCCCCGCCACCGCCTCGCCGGCGGCGGCCCCAGCCGGCGCCAGGGCGCCAAGCCCGAGCAGGACTCCGAGCGCCAACCCCAGCCATGGTCCAAAAAAGGATCGCATCGCGCACCGTCCAGTCCGGTTTCCAACCCAATTCACCATCCATTCACCATAATATGCCGTTTCCGGCGGCAAACCCCGCGGCGCAAATTCCCAATGGGGCCGCCCGTGCCGCTTTGCGGCGCTCGTGGTGAATGATTCATAGTTAGCGGCCGCCGCGCCAATCTCGTACAGCCGCCCCAGCCGCCGGCCCGTGCCGGGGAGGGTGGCAGTCCTTGAAAAGCTCTTGATGCCGGCTACGGTTGCCCAGCGCCTGAAGAAAAAAACGGCCGCCACTGGCCGCGGCGCCCCCCCACCGCAGCCTTCAACCCCCGATACCCCCGCATCATGGCCGCCTTCCCCCTGCCCCCACCCATCCCCGGCCGCCTCCGCGTCGCCCCCTCCCTGCTGGCGGCGGACTTCACCCGGCTCCGCGACGAAATCCAGCGCGTCGAAAATGCCGGCGCCGACCTGCTGCACCTGGACGTGATGGACGCCATCTTCGTCCCCAACCTGACCATCGGCCCCGCCTTGGTCGAAGCCGTCCGCGCCACCACCGCGCTGCCCTTCGATGTCCATCTCATGCTGGACCGGCCCGACCGGCTCCTCGACGCCTTCCTCCAGGCCGGCGCCGACCACATCACCATCCATGTCGAGGCGGCCTGCGACATCGCCGCCACCCTGGCCGCGATTCGCGCCGCCGGCCGCACCGCCGGCCTGAGCCTGCGCCCGCGGACCCCCGCCGCCGCCATCCTCCCCTACCTGCCGGCCCTGGACCTGGTGCTGGCCATGACCGTGGAGCCGGGCTTTGGCGGCCAGCCGTTCCTGGCCGGCCAGCTCCCCAAGATCGCCGAACTGCGCGCCGCCATCGCCGCCGCCGGCCACCCGATCCACCTGGAAGTGGATGGCGGCATCACGGCGGCGACCGCCCCCCGCGTGGCCGCCGCCGGCGCCGACCTGCTGGTGGCCGGCACCAGCGTCTTCCGCCATCCCCGCGGCCCGGCCGCGGCCATTGCCGCCCTCAAGGCCGCCGCCCCTTGACCGGCGCCGCCGCCGTGGCAATCCCACCGCCGATTCGCGGCCGGCCCGGCCGCCGCCAACCCGGTTGCGCGACGGCCACACCGGCTTTATGGTATCCGGCTTTCAAATCCCGGCCCGGCCGCCTCCGCGGATCCGGGTGGCCACGGCTCCGCCATCCCCCAAGTTCCCGCCGGCAAGGACCCCCCTCCGCATGTTCATCGCGCACATCCACCAGTTTGTGCAGAAGCACTCCCGCCTCGCCTTCCTGCTCATCGGCGGCGCCATCATCGTCCCCTTCGTCTTCATCTGGGGCAGCCCCAACAGCGGGCTGCGCCTGCACCTGCGCGGCGGCAAGGCCGGCACCATGTACGGCAAGGCCTTCACCGCGGCGGAGCTGCAAGCGCAGCAGCAGGCCGAGGAGCTGAGCTTCTTCCTGCGCAGCGGCAACTGGCTGGGCGACCTCCCCCAATTCCGCGCCCTGATCACCGACGGCGCCCTGCGCCGGATGCGCGCCCTCCGCGCCGCGGAGAAGCTCGGCCTCGCCACCGTCGGCAAGGCCGAGGTCGCCGCCGAAATCCTCCGCATCTTCGACACCGGCAAGGGGTTCAACCAGGAGCTGTTCAACCAAGTCCTGGCCACCCAGCTCAAGCCCCGCGGCATTGACGGCCGCCGCCTGGACACGGTGATCCGCGACAACATCGTCATCCGCCGCCTGGAGACGCTGGCCACCGCCGGCCTGCCCGTCCCCCCCGCCGAAGTCAAGGCCGAGTTCAACCGCGACAACACCACCTACGCCACCGCCACCTGCCGCTTCGAAGCCACGAAACACCTGAACGACCCCGCCGCCAAGCCGGCCCCGGAGCAGGTCCGCGCCTTCTTCCTGGAGAAGGTCGAGCCCTACCGCCAGGCACTGGCCGACGGCAAGACCCCCGAAGACCTGCTCCGCGAACGCACCCAGGCCATCCAGGCGGCCAACCGCCGGGGCGGCGACGCCCTGCGCCAGGGGCAGCTCGCCGCGGAACTGGAGATCGCCAGCAACCTCACCCCCTACTACATCCCCGAAAAGAAGCAGCTCCGCATCGCCGTCTTCCCCACGGCCAGCTCCCAGCCCGCGGCGGCGGCACGGGTGGACGCCGCCGCCGTCAAGGTCGCCTGGGAACGGGAGAAGGACACCCCCCAGTACCAGGGCAAGGAGTTCGCCGCCGTCCAGGCGGAAATCCGCGCCACCCTGCTCAAGGTCGAAATGGAGAAGCTCACCGCCCGCGCCGCCCAACAGTTCGGCGACGCCATCTACAACGAGATGGAAAAGGGGCTCAAGCGCGAGGCGGCCGTCGCCCGCTTCACCCAGAAGGCGGCGGCGGAAAACGTCAAGGTCCTCGGCACCCCCTGGGTCACCACCGGCGAACCGGTCCCCCCCTTCTCCGAGGAGGACGCCCTCGCCCAGGCCGCCGCCAAGCTCACCCCGGAGACGCCCCTCTCGGAGACGGTCCGCGGCAAGGACGCCTACTACGTCGCCATCCTCGTCGCCGCCGAACCGGGCCGCCTCCCCACCGTGGACGACCCGGCCGTGGCCAAGAAAGTCGGCGACCGGCTGGCCCGCGAGAACGCCCTGCGCCTGGCGCGCGACGCCGCCCGCAAGGCCTACGGCGAAATCCAGCCCAAGCTGGCCGCCGGCGCCGCCTTCGCCACCGCCCGCGGCACCCTCGCCTTCCGGGACGCGCCTCCCTTCAGCCGCCGCGAACCCGCCAACACCCCCGACGGCCTCCACCTCCTCCGCGCCGTGCCCGGTTCCCTTGCCGGCCGCATCCTCCCCCCGGTCGCCATCCCGGACGGCGCCCTGCTGATCTACGTCAAGCAGGTGACGCCACCGGCGGCGGCCGAATTCGCCGGCCGACGGGAGGAAATCCGCCGCTTCCTCGCCCAGGACCGGCAGAGTTCTGCGCTCGAAACGCTCTACGCCCGCCTGGAAACCGAATCCGACACCCAGGTGAACGAAGGGCGGCCGCGCTGACCGGACCGGACCGCCGCCACCCACCGCCCGCCATGACCTTCTCCCACGCCGCAACGGTGCTGGAACTGCCCGAGCTGCTGGCGGCGGTGGCGGAGTTCGCCGGCTCCAGCGCCGGCCGCGCCCGGATCCTCGCCCTGCGGCCCCTCGCCGGGCCGGACGCCGCCCGCGCCCGCCACCCGCTCCTCCAGGAGCTGCTCCAGCTCCGCGCCACCGCGGCCACCCCGCCGCCGCAGCCGCCCCTGCCCGACCTCGATCCGACCCTGCAACGGGCCGCGCCCGAAGGCGCCATCCTCGCCGGCGACGAACTCGCCCCCGTCCGCACCGCCCTCGCCCACGCCGCCACCGCCGCCGCCTTCGCCGCCGCCCACGCCACCCCGGGAACCGCCCTCGCCTCACTCCTCGCCGGCCTGGACCCCCTCCCCGCCCTCGCCCGCCGCCTGGACCATGACCTCGACGCCGAGGGCACCCTCTTGGACGGCGCCAGCGAACGCCTCGCCGAAATCCGCCGCGCCCGCCGCGACGGCGAAGCCCGCCTCCACCACCAGCTCGAAGCGCTCCTCGCCCGCTGGACCGCCGCCGGCAGCGTCCAGGACCCCTTCATCACCCAGCGCAACGGCCGCTGCGTCATCCCCGTCCGCCGCGAGGCCAAGCACCGCCCCGCCGGCGTCGTCCACGACCACTCCGACAGCGGCCGCACCCTCTTCCTTGAACCGGCCGACACCCTGCCCCTGGGCAACGAGCTGGCCTGCCTGCGGCTGGAGGAGCGGGACGAATGCCGGCGCATCCTCGCCAGCCTCACCGCCGCCCTCCGCCTGGCCATCCCCGCCCTCCGCCGCAACCAGGAAATCCTCGCGGAGTTCGACGCCGCCGCCGCCAGCGCCGCCTGGGCCAGCGAATTCAATTGCGCCTTCCCCAGCTTCGGCCCCACCCTGCGCCTGCGCCAAGTGCGCCACCCGCTCCTCGCCCACCGCTTCCGCCGCGAAGGCACTCCCGAACGCCTCATCCCCCTCGACCTCGAACTCCCCGCCGACACCCGCGTCCTGCTCATCTCCGGCCCCAACAGCGGCGGCAAGACCGCCGCCCTCAAGGCCCTCGGCCTCCTCACCCTCCTGGCCCAGGCCGGGCTCCCCCTCCCCATCGCCGACGGCGGCGAACTCCCCTGGTTCCAGGCCGTCCTCGCCGACATCGGCGACGAACAGTCGCTCGGCAGCGACCTCAGCACCTTCACCGGCCACCTCCGCCGCCTCCGCGAAACCCTCGCCGCCGCCGCCGCCGCCCGCCCCGCCCTCGTCCTCCTCGACGAAGCCGGCACCGGCACTGACCCGCTGGAAGGCGCCGCCCTCGCCGCCGCCGTCCTCGACCAGCTCGCCGGCTGGGGCGGCCTCACCCTCGCCACCACCCACCTCGGCGCCCTCAAAAGCTTCGTCCAGGACCGGCCGGGGATGCACAACGCCGCCGTCCGCTTCAACCCGGACACCCTCCAGCCGGAGTACGCCCTGGAAATCGGCGCGCCGGGCGCCAGCCGCGCCCTGGCCGTCGCCGCCCGCGTCGGCTTCCCGGAACCGGTCCTCGCCCGCGCCAAGGAACTGCTCGCCAGCGACGTGCTGCGCCTGGAAACCATGCTCGCCACCATCGAGGACGCCCAGCGCGAAGCCGCCCGCCAGGAACGGGAGAGCCGCGAAACCGCCACCGGCCTCGCCGACGAACGCCGCCGCCTCCGCGACCAGCTCGACCGCCTCCGCCACGAACGCCGCCAGCTCCTCCACGACGCCGAACGCCAGGCCGCCGCCCTCGTCGCCAACACCCGCCGCGAAATGGAACGCATCCTCAGCGGCCTCGCCGCTGCCGCCGGCGACGAAGAACGCCGCGCCAAGGCCCGGGAAGCCCGCGCCACCCTGGAGCAGCGCCGCCACACCCTCGAAACCGCCGCCGCCGAAACCGCGCCCAAACCGCCCCAGCCGGCACCGCCACGGGAACTCCGCCCCGGCCGCACCGTCTGGGTCGAGAAACTCCAGGCCAATGCCCGCATCGTCGCCGTCTCGGACGCCGGCGCCCAGCTCGAAGTCGAACTGGGCGGCCTCCGCTACCGCCTCAAGGCCGCCGACGCCGGCCGCCGCCAGGGCCCCGCCGAGGCCACCGACGCCGCCCCGCCAAAGCCCGCCACCCTCCGCCTCCCCCGTGCGGAGTCCGCGCCTGGCGGCGAACTGCACCTCATCGGCCGGCGGGTTGACGAAGCGCTGCCGCTGCTCGACCAGTACCTGGACCGGGCCGCGCTCGCCGGCCTCCCCGAGGTTTGGATCGTCCATGGCTTTGGCAGCGGCCGCCTGCAAGCCGCGATCCACGAACACCTCCGCCGCCACCCGCTGGCCCTGCGCTTCCGCCTCGGCCGCGGCGGCGCCGACCCCGGCGGCGGCGGCGTCACCTGGGTCGAACTCCGCCGCCGCTGAGGGATGGGATCCGCCCGGGCCCACGGGGCGTCCGCCCCGGCAAAGGACAATGGAGCGGACGGGCTGAAGGCCCAGGGGCAGCGTAGCCCAGGGCAAAGCGCAGCGCCGCCCGTGGTGAAGTTTTCAGTTTTACAGGGCACTATGGGACGCCTGTGGCAGAAGTTCAGGAATATGGCTGATGCCTTCCGATTCGAGGACGGGGACGATTGGGAAACCGTGTCCGGCGCTTTACTTTTCCGGGGATGTGGCTATCCTTCCCCCCTTTTGCCCCGCCGTCTTCCCGGAAAGGCCCGCCCCCCCCGCCCATGTCGCTGCTCCGTTCGCTGCACGCCCGGCACCTGGCCGGCTTCTTCTCCGGCATCGGCCGCACCCGGGTCATCATGACCGCCAACTTCGCCGCGCTGCTGGTCAATCTCTTCCTGAACTACGTGCTGATTTTCGGCAAATGGGGCTTCCCCCGCCTCGGCATCGCCGGCGCGGCGGCGGGGCGGGTGGTGAGCGCCGCGGTGACCATCACCTTCAACTGGAACCTGCTGCCCTTCATGCCGATGGTCGGCGTCGGCATTGCCGTGACGAGCCTGGTGGGGCAGAACCTGGGGCGCCGGAACACCGCCGGCGCCGAGCGCGGCGGCCGCTGGAAGGGGCGCCATCTGGCTGAGGACGGCGCCTACCTGCCCGCCGAACCCGCCATCCCCGAAACCACCGGAACCACTTGACCTCACGCCGGCCGCGGCAAGCGGAACTCCCGGCGGTGCCCACGGCGTGCCGACTCCCAGCTTCGGGTTTCCAGCTTCGATCCGCCCGGCATTGTGGCGGAGATTCCCCGCCGCCGCCTTTTTCCGGCTTTGCATTTCCCCCGCCCGTGCCACATTACCGGAACGCGCCCGCCCGCCACCACCCGCCCCGCCGCCGCCGGAGGCCGCCCCCCACCATGCAGTCCGACCTCGAGATCGCCCGCGCCGCCACCCCGAAGCCGATCCTGGAAATCGCCGCCGGCTGCGGACTCCGCACCGCCGAGATCGAGCCCTACGGCTGGTTCAAGGCGAAGGTGGACGCGGCCGCCGTGCTGAAACGGCTCGCCGCCACCACCGCCCCGGCCGGCAAGTACGTGGTCGTCACCGCCATCACCCCGACCCCGCTCGGGGAAGGCAAGACGGTCACCACCATCGGCCTGACGCAGGCGCTGAACCGGCTCGGCAAGAAAGCGATTGTCTGCATCCGCCAACCCTCCATGGGGCCGGTGTTCGGGATCAAGGGCGGCGCGGCGGGCGGCGGCTGGAGCCAGGTGGTGCCGATGGAGGACTTCAACCTGCACCTGACCGGCGACGTCCACGCCGTCGGCGCCGCCCACAACCTGCTGGCCGCCGCCGCCGACAGCTCGCTGCTGCTCGGCAACCCCTTGGACATTGATGAAATCACCCTGCGCCGGGTGGTGGACATCAACGACCGCGCCCTGCGCCGGATCGTCACCGGCCTGGGCGGCAAGGAGAACGGCGTCCCCCGCGAGACCGGCTTCGACATCACCGTCGCCAGCGAGGTCATGGCGATCCTGGCACTGGCGGAGGATCTGCATGACTTGCGCCGGCGGCTGGGGAAAATGATCTTCGGCTTCGCGAAGGACGGCCGGCCACTGACCGCGGAGGACCTGGGCGCCGCCGGCGCCATGGCGGCGCTGCTGACGCAGGCGGTGAAGCCGACCCTGATGCAGACGCTGGAGGGCACGCCGGCCTTCGTCCATGCCGGCCCCTTCGCCAACATCGCCCACGGCAACAGCTCGATCATCGCCGACCGGCTGGCGCGGCGGCTGGGCGACTATGTGGTCACCGAGGCCGGCTTCGGCGCCGACATGGGCTTCGAAAAGTTCCTGGACATCAAATGCCGCGCCTCGGGGCTGCTCCCCGACTGCGCCGTGGTCGTCGCCACCGTCCGCGCCCTGAAAATGCACTCCGGCAAGTTCAAGGTCGTGGCCGGCAAGCCGCTGCCGCCGGGACTGGTGGCGAAGAACCTGGCCGACCTCGACGCGGGGCTGTGCAACCTGGAGGCGCACCTCGCCAACATCCGCAAGACCGGCGTGCCGGCGGTCGTCGCGATCAACCGCTTTGCCAGCGACCATCCGGAGGAGCTGGAGCGGATCCGCGAGCGGGCGCTGGCGGCCGGCGCGGCCGCCGCCGAGGTCAGCGAGCTGTGGGCGAAAGGCGGCGCCGGCGGCGAAGCCCTGGCCCGGGCCGTGGTGGCCGCCGCCGAGGCCGCGGCTCCCGCCCCCAAACGCTTCTACTACGACCTCGACCAGCCATTGAAGGCGAAGATCGAGACGCTCTGCCGGGATCTCTACGGCGCCGCCCGGGTCAGCTACGCGCCCGCGGCGGAAAAGGCGCTCCAGCGCTTCGCGGAGTGGGGCGCCGCCGACCTCCCCGTGTGCATGGCCAAGACCCACCTCTCCCTCTCCCACGACCCCGCGCTCAAGGGGTGGCCGCGGGGCTACGAGTTCCCCATCACCGACGCCCGCCTCTCCGCCGGCGCCGGCTTCGTCTACCTCCTGGCCGGCGAAATGCGCACCATGCCCGGCTTCGGCTCCACCCCCGCCTACCGCCAGATCGACCTCGACGCCGCCGGCCAAATCCAGGGACTCTCCTGACGCCTGGCACCCGCCGCCGGCAACACCCGGTTCGGCACCTCGACGCCGACAAAGCTCTGCCCCGGCACCGGCAGCAAGATCCGCAGGCTCTCCACCGCCATTGCGGACTCCGCAACGGCCACGGCCGCCGCCACCGCCGCTGGGCCGGGCGGCGGCGCGGCCGGAACCTTGCTGAGACGGCGAGGCGGGGGCGGGGACGGACGGGACTCTTCAGACATGGCCCTCTAACCTAATCCCTCAACCACCCGCCAGTGGCTGGCACCCTTTGCACTCGTTGCCATCTGCATCCCAGCTTACAGATCCAACGATTCCAGGCGGTGCTTGATCTCCCGCCATTGGGGGCACAGTTTCTCAAGCTCGGCATAGAACCCTTTGTCGTGCCGCGGATATCTCACATGGCAAACCTCGTGGGTGATCACGTAGTCAATGCAAGGCGACGGCGCACGCACCAGTTCCGGGTTCAGGAAAATGTGGCCGTTCGCCCGGGCGCTGCCCCAGCGCTTGGGCATCTCGAGCAGGTGCAACCTGGGTTCCGGCAGCTTCCGTTTGACGCACCAGTCCCGCCATTTCCCCAGGCGGCGGCCGAACTGCTCCCTGGCCTTCTCCCGCATCCAGCCCGCAAGCAACGCGGCGACGGCCTTGCTGGAAACGGTTCGGGAACGGATGTGCAGATAGGCACCCCGCAACTTGACGTCCGGGGACTCCGCCTGGGCCACCTTCAGCCGGTACTGCCGGCCGAGGTAACGATGGGTCGCGCCCGTGCAGTACCGCCGTTCCGGACGTTCGGCATGCAGGGTGGCGAAATAGCGGACCTGGCGCCGGATCCAACCGGCGCGCTTTTCGACTTTCTGCCGGATCTCAGGCAGAGTCGCGTTCAGAGGCGCAGTGGCCTCCACCGTTCCGTCCGGCAGCACGCTGATGGCAAGCGTGCGGCGGGAGGATCGTTTGAGCGTACAGATCCCGGCGGTTGTGGTGATGGTTTTCATCAGATGGAGTGCGGCGCTTCGCCATCGTCCGTTATGGAGTGCGGCGACTCGGCGCCGCTTTTCTTCGCGAGCCTCGGCTCGCGTCTGAGTTTGAGTCTGAACGGCCGCCGAGGCGGCCGTACAAAAAGCGGTGCCGAGGCACCGCACTCCATACTCGCGTCATACGTCGTCGGGGCGGTTGCGCGCAATGCTCAGGCACGCTTCGATCAGGGAGTCCATCTGTTCCAGGGAGAGCATGATCCCCCGGGTGCGCTGGAGCTGGAACAGGAAATCATCCATCTGATTGCGCATCCGGTTCTGCGCGTCCGGATTGTCGCGCCAATTGACAATGGCCTCATTCCGGATGATCTCCTCCATGCGCAGACTCATTTCCGCGCGGATCTGATCCAGGCCGGCCTCCCCGGGGACCACCTTGCTTCCGTAGGGTTCGGAGTTGTCGTGTACCTCCCAGCCGCCGGCCGGCGAGAACTGTTCGGAAACCGCCCCGTAGATCGCCTGGGCAAACTCATTGCCATCGAGGGAATACGGCAGGTTCGCCTTGCGCCGGTCACGCACGCTTTCCATGATCTCCTTCACCTTGGCCAGGTACTGGGCTTCGGTGATGCGCTGCTCCTTGTACTCGGCAATCGTCTGCTCCAGCAGCAGGGAGAATTTTCGGTAGAAAAATGGATCTTCCTCCATTTTTTCGGTGATTGTTTTCTTGGTTCGGTTGGCGATGATGTCGGCCTGGGCTCGGGGAGATCGCGCCTTCTCGACTTCCTTTTCGAACGCGCTGCGTTCAAAGATGTTCACCGGATCCACCACCTGGATGACCTCGTCCGCCTGCACATAGGTCGCCAGCATCTTTTGGATCTGTGCCTCGTACTCCCAGTAATCGATCTCCTCGGCATAGCGGATCTTCACGGAGGCGCGCAGCTTTTGAAAGAACACGGCGTCCCGCTTGTAGCGTTCGAGCGTGGCTGCCGGCGTGGCGCTCACCCAATGAATGCTGGACAGTCCCATCTTCAGGGCGCGGCAGAACTTCGAGAGCTTGGTGTAGAACTCTTCCCGCCGCTCCGGCTTCTCCAGCGCCAATTCAAAGGCTTCCTCGTCCTTTTTGTTGGTGATTTCCCGGAACAGGTCCCAGAGCGCGTCGTGCAGCTTCGGTAGCCGTTTGAGTTCTTCCATCACGTCCGTCAGCGTTCCGTCCAGGTCTTCCTGGTCGAACTTGCCTTCCAAGGCGCTGTAAAGCTCCAGTGCCTCATGCAACTGCGTGACCACGCCGTAATAGTCAATGATGTAGCCGAAATCCTTGCCGGGGTGCAGGCGGTTGACACGGGCAATGGCCTGCAGCAGGGTGTGTTCTTTCAGGCTGCGGGCGATGTACAGCACCACGTTGCGCGGGGCATCGAACCCGGTGAGCAACTTGTCCACCACGATGATGATCTCGGGCGTGTCCGCGTTCTTGAAGCCACCGATAATCTGCCGGTTGTATTCCTTCTCCGAGCCGTACTTCTCCATCATCGCGTTCCAGAATTTCTCCACGCTCTCCTCTTTGATCACCGAGACCCCGTCCTCGCCTTCAATCTCCTGGGGGCCGGAAATGACCACTTCACTGGAGACCTTCCCGAACCCGTCAAGGAAGCGTTTCAGGATCAGCGCCTCTTTCTTGCCGGAAGCCGTCAGTTGCCCCTTGAACCCCGTGCCAGCCCATTGCGTGGAGAAATGCCTGGACACATCCCACGCGATCAGGTACAAGCGGCTTTCCAGGCGATTGAGCTCGTTGCGTGACGCGAACTTCCGTTTCAGGTCGGCCCGCTGCTCGGGCGTCAGTTCTTGGCACATCCCCTCGAACATCAGGTCAACGGCCTTCTGATTCACGTTCTGCATGACGTGACGGCCTTCGTAGAGCAGCGGCACCACGGCCGCATCGGCTACGGCGTCGCGGATGGTGTAGGCGGGCTCGATGAAGCCGCCAAAGCTCCGGGCCGTGTTCTTCTCCGCTTTCATCAGCGGGGTGCCGGTAAACCCGATAAAGCAGGCATTCGGCAACGCTTTCCGCATCCGGATATTCGCCTCGCCGTACTGGCTGCGATGACTTTCATCCACCAGCACGAAAATATTGTCCGCCAAAAACGCCGCCCCGGCACCCTCCGGTATCGCGTGCGGCGTAGCGTCATCCGGTGTGGAGTGCGGCAACTCGGCGCCACTTTTCCTAAGGCCGCCGAGGCGGCCGCTCCCCTGCGAACCAGACAAGCCAAATGAACGCGAGCCGAGGCTCGCGAAAGAAAGCGGTGCCGAGGCGCCGCACTCTAAATTTGCGGCGGCCCGGAACTTGTCGAGCACCGTGGTGATCACCGCCACGCGGTCGTCCTGCAACAACTCCAGCAGATGCTTCCCGGTCCTGGCCATGCGCGGCTCTTTGCCGCACTGGTGAAAGGTCTTCCAGATCTGCTCGTCCAGGTCAATCCGGTCCGTGACGATCACGATCCGGGGATTCTTGATCTGCTCGTCCAGCGCCAGGGCCTTGCCCAGCAGCACCATGACCAGCGACTTGCCCGAGCCCTGGGTCTGCCAGATCACGCCGCCCTTGCGCCGGCCCGCCGTGTCCCGCTGGCGCACCCGCTCCAGCGTCTTGCGGATGGCGAAGTACTGCTGATAGCGCGCCACCTTCTTCACCGCGCCGCCCTCGTCATACAACACAAACTGCCGGGCCAGCTCGATCAACCGCTCCGGACGGCACAGCGCCCAGATCAGCCGGTCCTGCTCCGTTGGCTCGCGTTCCAGCACCGCCTGCTCCTCCACCGCCTGCTTGGCATACGCAAACGCGCCCTTGAACAGCTTTTCATGCTCCTCGCGCCGCACCGGACCATTGATGGCGGCGCGCACCTCCGCGTCCACATCCCGCATCTCCCGCCATTTCGCCCAGAACTTGACCGGCGTGCCGGTGGTGGCATAACTCCCCTCGTTCTTGTTCAAGGCCAGCACGAGCTGGCTGTAAAGAAAGAGCTGCGGGATCTCGTCCCCCTGCCAATTCCGGATCGATTGCTTGACGGCCTGTTCCAGGGAATGCTTCTCCTCCGGCCGCTTGCACTCGATCACCACGAACGGGATGCCATTGACGAAACAGACGATGTCCGGCCGCCGCGTCTCCCGGCTGCCCGTCCGCTCCACTTCGAATTCCGAGGTGACATGGAAGACATTGTTCCGCGGGTTCGCCCAGTCGATGTAGCGCAGCGTGAACCCCTTGGTCTCACCGCCGATGGCCTGGTCCAGGCTCTTGCCCAAGGTCAGCAGGTCATACACCTTCTCGCTGGTCCGCACCAGTCCGTCAAACGGCACCTCCCGCAGCGCCTCGATCGCCTTGGCGATATTCTCGTCCGAGAACGGCGCCGACTGTCCCTTGAACGAGACCGAGTTCAGGCGTTTCAACTGCCGGGCCAGCACATTCTCCAGCAGCACATACCGCAGCTTCGTCCGCCGTTCCGCATATATTTCTTCCGGGCTCAGGTACGCATACCCAAGCTGCTGCAACAGCCGCACCGCCGGGATCTGGCTGATGTGCGATTCCTGGAAGCTCGGTGCCACCCCGTTATTTTTTGCCCGCATGTCACTCATTTATCCACCCACAGTCCGTCCGTGTTTGTCCGTGTTTGTCCGTGTTTGTCCGTGAGTCCGTGAGTCCGTGCCCCCCGCCCCCTGCTCCCGCGCCGCCTTCCGCAGCCGATACAACCGTTCCGTGATACCGCCCTCTGCCAAAAACTTCTTCTCCAGTGCGGCCAACTGCTTCCGGGTCAGGTAAAGCGCAAGATTCAACAACGACAGCGCCCCGTTCGCCACGATCTGATCCGGCGGACAACTCTTGGCCGAAGCCTCCCAGACACTCTTGACCCACCCCCGGAACTCCTCCAGCGACTTCACTTGCCTACCCTTCAAATCCAGCAAGGCCGGATGCTGCGGGAGCCACTCCTCCAGCCGCTTCCTTTGGAGATATTTCCGATAGTCCTTGGCCAGTTCATCCAGGCAGCCAATGGCGATCCCGGTGAGCTTGATTTCGCTCTTCTTGGAAATGCCGGAATCAACTGAACCTTCCGCAATATTCTGAAAACCGGAACGGCCCGACTGAACCATCTGGTCGTTCGTGCGATCCGCGACCGGAACATACTTCTCGCAGAACCGCACCGTGATGTCAAAGACCAACTCCGCCATCTGGTACGAGAGCAGATGCTTGTATCCGCCATGCCTCGGCAAAAGGCTGTCATTTTCGTTCATCTGGGCCGTCCCCCTTTTGTTCCGCGCGGGTCACGGACCGACACGGACACCGACACGGACGGCAGCGCAGGCAAATGTTCCATCGCCCCACGCCCCGCGTTCTTTCCCTTGTCCTTGCGCCGCCCTCCGTCCGTGCTTGTCCGTGCTTGTCCGTGTAGGTCCGTGTAGGTCCGTGTAGGTCCGTGTAGGTCCGTGTAGGTCCGTGCAGATCCGTGTCCTCCCGCACCCTCCCCCGCGCCCCTGCCGGCCACGCCCGGCACAATAGACACAGACGCCCCTCCGGGCTCAGGCACGCATACCCAAGCTGCTGCAGCAGCCGCGCCGCCGGGATCTGGCTGATAGGCGATTCCTGGAAGGATGGGGTGGTCATTGCGATTGCAGCTCCGTGGTGCAACATCTCATATTCACACAACTACCCGTCGCGTTAACTTTATTGCTTTGTATCGCACAGGGCTTCCCGCACGGAAAAACATTGATCCGCAGCCAGTTGATCCTTAAGCCTCGCCAATACTGGCTGGTGCTCGGCATCCGCAAACCGCGACAATTTGGCAACCACGGCAGAAGCTGCTTTACGCAATCGGGTCTCGCTGGATCTTGCGGCAAACGACAAGGAATACAAAATAGATCCCACCATGATAGGGTCGAGTTCCACCGCTTCAGCACGTGTGATAACGTAGAAAGCCGCTGCCGCAGTAACGGGATTGTCGTCCCTAGTACCAAGGACCACTTTGTCCATTACAGTCCTTGTTCTCGACACCCGATGTTGAAGTGCACGAAACGTGAATCGCCGAATTTTAGGGTCGTTGTGTGTCAGGGCATGTTCGAACACCGCGGAAAGCCGGGGCCCTATTGCACCAGGTTCGGCTTCCTCAAGCATTGCCAAGCAATGAATGGCCGCAGCAATAATGTCTGCTGGCCCCCCCATAGAAATCCTGAAGCGTTGCAGAGGATTAGCGGCATCTTCTGGCGTAGTTGCCCCCGAAGGAAGAGACTGTTCGTTCTCTGCAAGAGTCAAAACTTGTTTCGTAATAGCGTTTTTCTCGAAGGAAGACACATGCAAATAGAGGATTGGAATTAGTTCCAAGGCCGTAACTTTATTCTGTACTGAATCCTCGGGGTTGCTCAGACTAGCCAGCAACGCCTCGGCAAACGTCTTCCGCGTTTGTTCCGGTAATTCTTCGAAGTGTCGCGACAAGCCCCATAGGGGGATTGCGGGTGACTCGTATGTTACATTTTTTTTACCTTGGACAACCCTTGTGACTGTAGCCCCGCCAGTTGCCGGAACCTCTGTTTCGGGAGCCAGTACACGAACCTGCCCCTGCAATCTCGTGAGGACACGCGCGGCAAAGGTACTCAGTTCTTCAGGGTTCGGGTCAACATCGAACAGTTCCGTTGCGCCAAGCAATAGCCCGTTGTCGCAAAAAGCGCCCGATGGATACAGGACTTTGGCCATTGCATGCTTTGTTTCCACATCACTTCTCTCCGCGACATCACACACTAATTCCCACGATTCGCGGAAATCGTAGTCGAACTTGCCCGTTGTAACAAGGGGAAGGCACAGCTCAGCCAAAGACCGAAGCTTGGTATGCGTGAGCTTCGGCACGGCGTGGGTGAGGACTTGGATCTTTTCCATCCGCGTAATCCCAACCTTAGACCAATCGGGGAAAGCAATTACTGCATCAGCCACTCTCTCTGTGGTTGCCGTATCAAACCGGGGCATGAGAGCTCCAAGAGCCTTCCAAGCAGCCCGAGAGGCCTCCCAAGGGGACAACATGGCCTTGTCGCATACCCGTGTCTTGGCCAACAGGTATTTGAGCACTTCTGGGAGAAGGTGGTCTGGAAGTTCATCAGCAAGTTCGCCAAATATGTCACACGCGGTCTTTGCATGGGTCGCCAGATGGGCGAATTTCAGAAGGTGCATGAATGATTCACCAAGCTTCTCCGGTTGCCGCGAATTCCGCAATGCGGCAACAACGACCTTCACCACCTTGTCGTCGTGCGACAAAAGACCATAGAACACTGCGTCTCGCAAAAAGTTGACCTTAACGCATTCTCTGGCCAAGCGAGCACAAGACCATTGGAACGCGAACCATTCGTTCCCACAATAGGCGGTTCTGGCGGCACGAGCCAGATATGCCATAGCATCATAATGCTTATCAGCTTCTGCCGCGTCTAGTCCATGCAATGAGTTGCGTTGGTCCTCCCGCGAAATCTCCGAAAAATTCCTTTCGTCTACTGAATCGTAGAATCCAGCCAACGATTCCTTCTCTTGTGCCTGCATGGAGACCGACTGGTAGCAAGCGACGCACGTCCCAGACAGTTCGGCTGGCAAGCTTTCGAGTTTGGGCCATAACTCGTTTCTAAAGACAGCGAGAGCCTCACCAAACCTGCCTTCAAAATAAAACAATTCGGCTTTGAGCAACAGAACGCTGGCTTCTTCAGCCACGTCATGGGCTGTAGTCCATGTCAATTTTGTTAAGATATCAAGTACGGCATCGACGCCCCCAGCCATAGCCTTCAAACGCCAACCCAACATTCGCGTGCGCAACGCCCCTGTATCCAGTACGCCAAATTCGTGACTATACCCGAGAGCATCACCCGGTTCGCCGAGTAAGAATGCCATTTCAATCAGATCCGCGACCATCAGGTCCCGATCTCCTTTTGATAACGCAATTGCAACAGCTTGGCGTCCCGCCTCAGTCGCCTCTTTGTAGTGGATGGCCAAGTCATAAAGCGCAAGAAATTTCTGCCGGTAGTAAGTGAATTTAAGCGGATCATCGGTAGCCAAATCCTGAACAAGAGGCATAAGCTCCTGAAGCAACATTATGGCCAAAAAAGATCCATAATCTTTTATCTGCCAGGTTGCAAGACGGAGACCATAGTCCATTTTCTGGCGCGCCGGCAAACTATTTTTAACAGCGCTGTAAGCGTGATCGAACTCCACCCTTGCTGATCGGATCCCACCAACGTCATGTAGGCTTTTCATAAATTGCCAAGCCTGCTCGATATAGTCTGCTGCGGGTATCAGCGCTTTGCGTTCCTCCAACTCGGCGAATTGCCGTTTCGCGGCGGAACGAGTATGGCGAAGATATTCCAAAGCCGCCAAACGTCTGCGATCTGTAGCCGTCAATTCACGGTGTTGCAATTCGGCTGCCATCGCCAAATAGACGCTGTCTGGCATGGCCTCTTTCGCATCGTAGGAGGATCCGATAACCCGATACGTAACGCTTCTCATCAGTCCGTGCGCGGTTAGCACCCCTTCGTGCCGCCGGACTTCCTCTTGAATTAATGGTACCTGAAGGCAGGGTACGACACGTTCGTAATCGGCTCTTCGATTAGCTGGGAACTCAAATTCAATCGTTATTGCGCCCCGATCAACGGAGATGTGTTCCGTGTAGTAATGGTGCCACCAATGACTTTGTGAGTTCGCCGGGAGACAAAGTATTTTCGCCTTCTCACGGCAGGCGCGGAATTGTGTATCGTCGAGGATATCGGCGATTCGTATAACCGCCCCCAAGAGATCCATGCGTAGCCCTTTGCGTTGCTCCGTATTACGCGAATATTCGGACTGCTGGTCCGAGACATCCAAGTCGAGTTGGTGTATGGCGCAGAGTAACGCGATTTCCTCAGGGAAGAGGCCATTTACGGGGAGGATTGAACATGGGCCTTGATATTTTGCAGCTAGGCATACCAATTCGGCGGATATTCTATGGTGATGGCTGCGGATAAATTTCTCTTTGGCCTCCTTGCTGAGGTCATTCCACGACTCTCCCATGAGCCGCGACGAAACAGTCGAAAGCTCAGAGACCGCTTCGACATGCATTCCCAAGTCATGGAGGTAGCAGGCCGCGTATAGAGCCGCCAACTCATTCTCCTGCAAAGCACGATTCCCCTCTTGGATTGGAGAGATTAGTTCATCCACAAAGCCAGCCACCCTGTCGGAGTGATCAACGCTGTGGTCAGTGAAGTGCAGAAGCAACTCCGTTGCCAGCAGGGGTTGGACGGATGACCGTAGCGTTTCGAGTCGACTACGTACCGGATTATCGCCGGAAAGATGCCGAAATCGTGTGTTCGTATGTGTAGCCATCATTGCTCCCCCTTCGTTTAGGCGTGAACTCGTAACTGCCCAGTCAAAAGCTTTTGCATCAGCCCGCGTTTCTGTTGGTCGAGGGCGGCGCGCTGGGCGCGGCGGAGGCGGAGCTCGTCGTCACAGGTGTCGAGAATGGCGGCGATTCGGCGTTGCGCTTCGATGTCGGCGGGGATGAAGACTTCTATGGCCGCAAAAACAGGAAACTTGAGGTTAAGCGTATCGTCCACCAGACCCTGTGAATATCGATGGAAAAGATGAATCGTGTGTCGGAATTTGAAGAGATGTGCAGCAAAGCGGACGTCAATGCCTTTGGTGGGAGTGCAGATCGTGTAGGCTGGGCTCACAATTCCCTCGAGCGCAGAGACGGCTGACACTCCTTGCCACATGCGCATGGTGTTGTACCCGATGTCCCCGGGGGCGATGCGCAGATATTTGGATTTATCCTCGGAGGAGGTGTCACGTTTTGCCAAACCATCTCGCCGAACGATGCCGCGGTCTGCGGTAATTGACAACAGATCAAGATCGGGGCGGTTTTGTTCGACTCGTTCTGTGAACAGGTCACCCAGTTTGGCGGTAATCCACTTGCCAGAACATTCGGATCCCCGCATCTTGCCACTCAGCAACTGCTGCATGAGGGCTTTTTTGCGGCGTTCTTTGGCGGCGATGAGGGCGTCGAGTTTCTCCAGGGCATCGTCCCAGGCGGTGAGGATCTCCGCGATCTTGCGCTGTTCGGGGAGGGGAGGTGTGGGGACTTCCGCTGACAAGAACGCCTCCTTTGAGATATTCTTCATGCTATCACTCGTTCCCGAAGCGATAGATTTCAAAAAGGTTCGACCAGCAGAAGACGCAAGTATTTGTGCGAGCCACCTGGGATCAAGTTGTGCGTCTTCTTTCCAAATCGCTTGCCAAAGCCTGTCAGGCAAATAGACACCTGAAACTTCTGCCGACACATAGGCGTTAGCACCTACCAAATCAGGCGTATTCATTCGACTGATTATGATGCTTCCCTTGCGTACAGGACAGCGCAGACGCCCAAGTTCTGAACGAACTACAGGTTTTGCTTCATTCACATCGAATCGGCCAGTCGAAACGCAACTCGTTTTGAGAATCAGAGAACTGCGGTCGCCGTCCAACTCAGAGGAATTCACGCTAACACCAGACTCGAGTTCGGAGACAAATGACCCAATAGGATGAAGTTTCCACGTCTTTGGCGTATCAGGCAATATCTTCATACTCTCGCCTCCGGTTTGGCGCTCAAGGCCCTTGCCGTGTCTCTGGCGGTCAGGGACTGGAGTTGGCGGATGGCGATTTGGTTCAGCCGGAGCAGGCGGTCGGGCTGGGGCAGGCCCATGCGGATGAATTCGACGGGATTAAACGGGGCATTGCTTGGGGAACTATTCATGGGATCCCCCTGGAAACTCTTTGGTCAGGCGGTCAAAATCGGACTCGAACAGCCGGTCCTGGACGATGCGGTATTTTTCGAACTCGCTCTCGGCGTGGTCGCGGGCGAGTTCCGCCGTGATCCGGCCGCACGCATTTAAGTTATTCGGAATTCCCGAACAACTGGCGTGACCAGTAGCTTGAATAATCCGGAAATTCCGGAGAGTTCCCGAACCCGTTGGCGGGCACTTTGCTCCATTGTGTTTCATACCCCCGACTCCGGCTTAAAATCCAAGGCATTCGCGGCGGCCCTGGCGGTCAGGGACTGGAGTTGGCGGATGGCGATTTGGTTCAGCCGGAGCAGGCGGTCGGGCTGGGGCAGGCCCATGCGGATGAACTCGGCATTCATGCCCTCGATGTTGGCCAGGACCAGCAACTGCTCGATGGCCGCGTAGTCGCGCATGTTGCCGTCCTGGCCGGGATTGGCCTCGCGCCATTGCCGGGCGGTCTGGCCGAACAGCGCGACGTTCAGCACGTCGGCCTCGGTGGCATAGGTGAAGCTGATCTGCTCGGGCGTCAGGGCGGCGGGGATGAGGTGATCCTTGATGGCGTCGGTGTGAATGCGGTAGTTGAGCTTGGCGAGGGTGCGGTTGAGATTCCAAGCCAAGGACAGGCGGCGGTTCTCGTCTTCCTTGAGCCGGCGGAATTCTTTGACCAGGTAAATCTTGAATTCGGGACTGATCCACATGCCGAACTCGAAGGCGATGTCGGGATGCGCGAAGGTGCCGCCGTACCGCCCAGCCGTTGCCTTCAGGCCGATGGCGTTGGTCTTTTCGACCCACTCTTTCACGCTGATCTTGTAATTATTCAGACCCGCCTGACTTCTAATTGCGGCGAATTCGCCATAATTAAAAGCGGGATTGAAAACGGACTCCCAGATGCCAAGAAATTCCACGGTGTTGCGGTTGCGGAGCCAGTCCGAGATGAAGAAGTCTCCGTCCTTCGCCTTAAGCATGTCGGTGAGCGAGATGTAATCGCCATCCTTGCCGGAGAGAATGGAAACCGCTGTGCCCTGGACCTCAATCAAAGCGCTGCTGGTCTTCTTCACAGCCCCAACTCCTTGAGATGCTCGGCCATCTTCTGGCGCACGGCGGCGAGATCTGTTTCCAGTCCGGCGATTTCCTGTTTCACGGCGGCGAGGTCGATCTCGGCCTCTTCCTCGAAGGTGTCGACGTAGCGGGGGATGTTGAGGTTGAACTCGTTGTCGGCCAGTTCCTGGGCGGTGGCGCGGTAGGCGTACTTGGGCACGGTCTCAAAGGCGCGGCAGGTGCGGACGATTTTGTCGAGGTGCTCGTCGGTGAGGACGTTCTGGTTCTTGGCGTCCCGGTACTCGCGGGACGCGTCGATGAAGAGGACGTCGCCGTGGGTCTTGGCCTTGTTGAAGAGCAGGATGGCGGCGGGAATGCCGGTGCCAAAGAAGAGATTGGCCGGGAGGCCGATGACGGCTTCCAGCAGGTTTTCCTCGATGAATTTCCGCCGGATCCGGCCCTCGGCGCCGCCGCGGAAGAGGACGCCGTGGGGCACGACGACCCCGACCCGGCCGGTGCCCTCGCGGGCGGTCTCGATCATGTGGGTGATGAAGGCGTAGTCGCCCTTGGACTTGGGCGGCAGGCCGCGGTGATAGCGGCGGAAGGTGTCGGTCGTGGCCTCCTCGATGCCCCACTTCTCCAGGGAAAAGGGCGGATTGGCGACGACGATGTCGAACTTCATGAGCTGGTCATGCTCGACCAGGCGCGGATTGCGCAGGGTGTCGCCCCACTCGATGCGGAAGTTGTCCATGCCATGCAGGAACATGTTCATCCGGCAGAGGGCGTGGGTGGTGCCGTTGCTTTCCTGGCCGAAGAGGGCGAAGTCCCGTTTGTCGGCCTGGCGCCCCACCTTGATCAGCAGCGAGCCGGAACCGCAGGCGGGATCGCAGATGGTGTCCCCTTTCTTCGGCGCGAGCAGTCGGGCCAGCAGGGTGGAAACCTGGCCGGGGGTGTAGAATTCCCCGGCCTTCTTGCCGGCGTCGGAGGCGAAGCGCTCCAGCAGGTATTCATAGACATTGCCGATCACATCCACGTCCCCCACCACTGAGGGCCGCAGGTCAAGGCGCGGGTCGTTGAAATCCTCCAGGAGGTGCTTCAGGCGGGCATTGCGGTCCCGGGTCTGCCCCAGCTTGGTTTCCGAATTGAAGCTGACCTCGCGGAAGACCCCTTCCAGCTTCTCCTTGTTGGCCTCTTCGATTTCCCCCAGGGCCACATCAATCCGCTCCCCGATGTCGGCCTGGTTCCGGTATTCGTAGAGACTTTTGAAGTCGCAGCCGTCCGGGAGTTGGAAGCGTTCACGGGCAAGGCGGCGTTCCACGCGGGCCAGGTCTCCGTCGAACTCCTTGAGGTAGCGTTCGCGATGGTCGTTCCACACATCCGAGATGTATTTGAGGAAGACCATGACAAGGATGTAATTCTTGTAGTCCGCCGGATCCAGCACGCCACGGAACGTGTCACAGGCGCGCCAGGCGACATCGTTAATCTGGCTTTGGTCAATCTTCTTCATGTACGCATGTCCGTTTTGGCGCTTCGGTGTCGTTTGGTGTGGAGTGCGGCGACTCGGCACCGCACTCCATGGCCGCCGCCATAAGCTGGCCGTTTAGCAGTTTCGATTTTAATCTCGCAAGACGCTCCATCATGGCGCGTTCCGCCAGCGCCAGGCTGGCGACATCCACGATTTTCCGCTGCACGGCCAGCGGCGGCACCGGCATCTCCATTTCGGCCAAGTCACTCCGCTGGATGATCTGGACATAGGTGCCCTTGCGCCGGCCCTCAAAGTAACGGGCCGCCTCTTCCGTGCGCAGGAACCACGCCAAGTATTCCGGAAGCACCCTGTCCGGGTTTGGCCGCAAGATGAAGAACTGCGCGCCCGCAAGGGTGTTCGGTAAATTCAGGGAATAGACAATCGCGGTCGCGCGGGTGCCCCGGTTGGGAAACAGCACGTCACCCGGACGAAGGAATAAGTCCACTTTCACGGGTTCATTGGGCTCGATGCGGACAAACGCGTCCTTCAGCCAGGTGCCGTCTTGGGAAATGTCGCCAATGCGGATCAAATGACAGGAACCCGTGGGGACGGCGCGGGTCGCATCCCGCCCTCGCAGGGTCGCGCCCATCCGTATTTCCGCCATGGCACTAAGCTGGTGCATGAGCCTCTCTGATCCACCTTTTACATCTCAGCATACAACAGGTATGCAACGACTCAAGCCATTTTCCCTGATTTATTTCACACACATTGTAATCGTGCAATACGGAAAAACTACTGTTGCCATCGGGGGGCATGGGTGAAGAAGCATCCGGGGCATCAGGGCCGGGCGCCACTTCCCGCGGAAAGCCGGTTCCGGGCCTCCTGGGCGGCGGTTAGCCCGGGGGCAAGGGCGGCGGCGCGGCGGTAGGCGGCGGCGGCCCCCTGCCGGTCGCCCGCCTCCTCGAGGGCGACGCCCAGGTCGAGCCAGGCCAGGGCATGGCCGGGGGCGGCCGCCACGGCCTGGCGGAGGTGGCCAAGGATTTCCATCGGGGGCACTTGGCCGGTGGCCCGGGCCGTCCGCGCCAATTCAAGATGCACCCAGGGATCCTCGCCGTCCAGCGCCGCCGCCTTGGCCAGGAACGGCAGCGCCAGCTCCGGGCGGCCCGCCGCCGCGGTGAGCCGGGCAAGCTGGACCAGGAGCAAGGGGTTCTCGGGGTCGCGTTGCGCCAATTGTTCCAACTGCCGGAACGCCGCCGCCCGCTCCCCAGCTTGCAACAGCCGCTGGGCTTCGCGCCAGGCGGCATCCGCGGTGATCCCCTGCCAGGCCAGCACCCGGGCCTGCCGCCGCGCCCACTCCGGGAACGGCATGGCGGCGCCGGCCGCCGCCCGTTCCCGCAAGGCCGCCACCGCCTCGGCGGGGACCGCGAAGCCGACGCCGGCCAGGCCGTTGGCCGCCAGGGACGCCACGCCGGCCACCGTGCCGTCCGCGGCCAGGACGGGCGCGCCACTGGCCCCCTCCGCCAGAGGTGCCGTCAATTGCAGCCATTCGCCGCTGCCGGCCACGGGGCGGCGCGCGGCCAGGCTGCCGTTGAGCACGCTGCCGGCCAGCCCCAGCGGACTGCCGATGACCGTCACCGCCCCGCCTGGGCGCAGCCCCGTGCTTTCCCCCAAGGCCAGCCGCGCCGCGGGCGGCGCGCCGGCCAGCGTCAGCAGCACCAGGTCGGAGCCGCGGTCGGCCGCCGCCACGCCGGCGACCGCCCATTGCTGCCCCTGCGAATCCGCCACGGCAACGCGGCCAGCGCCGCGCAGCACATGGAGCGCCGTCACCACCCACCCCTCCGGGGCGAGCACAAAGCCGCTGCCGCGGGCGGTCGCCGCCGTGGCGGGGCCGGCAAAGACCTGGATCGTGATGGCGGCGGCCCGCGCCCGCTCGATGGCCGCGGCTCCGGCATCCGCCATGGCTGCCGGCGGCGGCGGCGGCGCCGCCGCCGGGCGCCCGCCCCAGCCGTAAAACGCCACGAGCCCAAGCACGGTCACCGCGCCGGCCCCAAAGGCCAGCCCCAGCATCAGCCAGGCCCGCACGCGCATTCGCCACCTCCCCGGGAAGCTCCGGCACCCGTCGCCGCCCCCGCCCGCCGGCGGCCGGCCGGGCGGAAGTCGGCAAGCAGTTCATCGGCCGAACCATAGCCCGTCGCCCCGCCCGCCGCCAACGCCCGGCGGACAATCGTGGCCAGCTCCGGCCGGCGGCGGAACACCGGCTCGCGGCAGGCGGGCAGGAGGAACGGCGCCGTCGCCGGCCGCTGGGGCACGGCTGGGCGGCCGGTCAGCGCCTCGTAGAGGCAGCAGCCGAAGCCGAACAAGTCCCGCTGGCTGGGGGTCAGCGCCGTTGTTCCGGGGGGCGGCCGGTAGCCCGGCGTCGTTGCCGGTTGCCATCCCGGCGCCGCCCCGCTCCGAGCTGAACTGAAATCCAGCAGCCGCAGCTTGGCCGGCTTTCCGGGGGGCGCGTAAAGGTTGGCGGGCTTGAGGTCGCCATGCGCCACCGGTTCCGGCCGGCCGTGGAGCCAGGCCAGGGTCGCCGCCAACCGCCGGAACAGGCGGATCATCTCGGCCGCCGGCAGGCCGTGGCCGTGGCCGCGGCCCCGCGCCTTCCGGAGCCGCGCCCGCAGCCCCGCGTCCGGCCAGTCTGGCAGCCATTCCAAAACCAGCGCCCCCCAACCGCCGGCCGCCGCCGCGGGTTGCCAGCCCAGGGCCCGGACGATGGCGGGATGACGCAAAGCCCGGAGCAGCTCCGCCTCCCGTTGCAGCCGGCGCGCCAGCCGGCCGCCGGCCGTCTTGACCGCGACCTGGCGGCGGCGGCCAGCCGCGAGGCACAACCCCTTGAACACCAAGCTATGCCCGCCCCGCCCCACGCCATCCCCGACCGCGACCGCACCCAGGCCGGCAATGGCCAGCCGGGGCGCCGCCGCCGGCAGCCGGCGCCAGACGGCCAACGCCGCCGCGAAACTGGCCGGCCGCCGGGCCGGCTCCGGCGCCAGCCAGGCGGCCAGCAGCTCCCGCAGGCCGGGCGCCCAACTGAACACGGGATGCGCCCAGTCCGGTTCCGGCGGTTGCGGACTCCGCCAAGCCTGGAGGAAGGTTGCCAATCCGGTTTGCGGACTCCGCAGTTCCGGGAAGGGGGAGACGCCCGTGGCCGCCTGGTAGAGGCAGACCGCCAGGCTGAACAGGTCGGCCCTGGCCGGCCCGGAACCGCGCCGCGGCGGCGGCGGCCGGGCCGCTTCGGGCGGGAGCCAATCGGCCGGGCCAGACCAGCCGCGCCGTTCCGGCCAGGCCGCCGCCGGACCGCGGGGAAAATCGAAATCGGTGAGCACGCAGCGGCCGTCCGGCGTGAGGATCAGGTTTTCCGGATGCAGGTTGCCATGCGCAATGCCGGCGGCGGTGGCGGCGGCCAGCGTTTCCAGCAACTCCTCGCCGAGGCAACGGACGCGGGGCCAGGCAAGGCCGGCGGGCGCTTGCCGCGCCAGGGCGTCGGGCAGCGCCGTTCCGGGAACCCAGTCCCGCACCATGGCCAGCACGGGCCGGCCGTCCACCGGCAGCCGCTGGATCGCGTGGACCGGCGCCACGCCCGGATGCCGGAAGGCGGCCAGGCGCGCGGCGGCGGCGGGCAGCCGGCGGGAGAAAGGCGCCGCGACCGGACAGAGCTTCACCACCCGATCCGGTTCCGCCGTGCTCCACAGCGTGCCGAGCCGGCCGGCGCCCCGGCGCCCGGCCAAGGCGAGGGCCGCCACCGTGGTGCCGCCCTTCACGTTCCGGCCGCCGGCGGCGGGCGGTTGTGGAACTCGTCCGTGTCCGGCGTGGCGGTGTCGGGCGTCGCCTCGGCGGTGGCGGCCGCCGCCGCGGTTTCCGCCGCCGGCGTTTCGTCGGCCGCGCGCTCCGCGGCGGTGGGGCGGTACGCCGCCGGCAACTCCTGGGCCGCCCGGATCAGGACGACGGAGACGTTGTCCTTGCCGCCGGCGGCGTTGGCGGCGGCGACCAGTGCCGCGGCGAGGTCTGGCAGGGCGCCCCGGCCGAGCTTGCGCAGCAGCTTCTGCAACTGCTTGTCCGGCAGCATCTTGGTCAGGCCGTCCGAGCAGAGCAGGAAGAGGTCGCCGGGCTGCACGTCCGTCGGCGTATGCTCGAGCATGACGACCGGTTCCAGCCCCACGGCGCGGGTGAGCACGCCGCGGAAGGCCGGGGGCAGCTTGGCTTCGTCCTCGACCCCGGCGGCGGCGGCGACGGTGTGGTCGGCGGTGAGCCGTTCCAGCGTGCCCTTCCGCCAGCGGTAGGCGCGGCTGTCGCCGGCGTGCAGCACCATGGCCTGGGCGGGATCCCAGGAGTCGAAAAGCAGGACGACGGCGGTGGTGCCGGTGCCGGAGAGGAGCTGCTGGTCGGCATACTCGCGGATCCGGCGGCTGGCCTGGTTGAGCGCCTGGACAGCCTGGCGCACGCGCGCCAGCGGCCCCGCCCCCGCCGGCGGCGGTGCGGAGTCCGCAAAGGCCTGGGCCAGCTCCTCGGCCGCGATGGCGCTGGCCAGTTCGCCGGCGGCGGCGCCGCCCATGCCGTCCGCCAGCGCGAAGAGCCCGGCAGCGCGCACGGCCAGAATGGCATCCTCATTGTTGGTGCGCACCCGGCCAGGGTCGGTAAGCGCCACACTGTCCAAATGCGTGAAATCCATGGGAAGCAGAGCCCCAAATATGGCCCGTCAGGGGGTGGTGGCGGGTGCGGCCTTGGCGGCGTCGCGGCCGGCCCACATGCGGCGCACGACGGGGTCGCCGGGCAAGCCCAGCGCCAGGATCTCGTTGCGGATGGCAATCTGCCGATCCGGCATGACCCGGCCGTACTCGCTGTTGAGTTCGAGCAGGCGCACCCGCTGCTTCTTGAGTTCCGCCGCCAGCCAGTCCTTGAGGTCCGTGTCCTTGATCTTCGGCGGGACGGCCGCCGGCGCCAGTTGCAGGGCGATGCCGCCGGCGATGAGGGCGCGGCGGCCGGTCTCCTTGCCGGCCCGCTCGAGGTAGCGCGCCACCAGCTTGTCGCGTTCGGCGAGGATCGCCTTGGCATCGCGCACCGCGCGTCCCAGCCGGCCGTCGAGCAGCCATTTCTGGGCGGGGGCGTCGAGGAAGGCGACAAAGTTTTCGGTCTTGGCGAGGGCAGTCCGGGCCTGGGCGAGCAGCGAGGGGAAGGGCAAGTCCTGGAAATCCAGGTCGGCCGGTTCGGGCAGGGCGCTGAGCAGTTGATAGAACTCCTCGACCCCGAGGGCGCGGTCGAACTCGCCGTCGGGTGAGGTGCGGCTGCGCTTGGGCAGGTTCATTGCCAAGGTGTCGCAGGCAAAGAGCTTCTGCATCCGGGCGTCGTCCCGCCAGCACTCCAGTTGTTCGGGGAGGCGGTCGGTGCGGCCGATCTGCTTGAGCATGTCGGCATGGAGGAAGCTGACGCGGGTGGCGGTGGCCTTGAGGTTTTCCCCCATCAGGTGCAGTTCCTGGCGCAGCTTGGAGATGCGCGGGTTCACGGCACAGCTTTCCATGGAGGGCAGCTTGAGGTCGGCCTTGGCGACCTCCTGGAACTGCAAGTCGCGCAGGAGGGCGGCGGCCTGGCGCAGGAGGGCATGGCTTTTCGCGAGTCCGGTGACCGGCTCCAGGGCCAGGTCGGCGCGCTTGCGGAGCAGGCCGTGGGCGTTGCGCTTGACCTCCTCGATGCCGGCGATGATCTCGGGGAACGGCGGGCTCTCCTGGCCGAGGGCGGTGAGGACCAGTTCGAGGCGGTCGTACTCCTGGTTCAGTTCCTGGAGCCGGCCGCGGCTGGCATCCAGCTCGGCCAGGAGTTTGGCCAGGTAGGTTGGCGGCACCGTCGGCCGGGCCGCCAGGGCGGCGGCGACCGCGGTGGCATGGCGGCGCAATTCTTCGATGTCGACCGTGTCGCGCTGCAAGGCGGAGGCGGCGCCGGTGTAGGCGTCGAGCAGTTGCTTGGCGGCCATGGCGGCGTCCCGCTCGGCGATGGCGGCCTCGCTCCAGGTCCAGACATCCTTCTTCCCCGCCTGGAGCGAGCCAAGGTCGCGGGCGGCCTCGACCCAATTGCCCGCCTCCAGGTTGCGCCGGGCCCGGGCCCAGGACTGGACGGTCAGCTCCCACATGCTGAGATTCCGCAGCAGGTCGCCGCGTTCGATCTCGTTGCGGGCGGCGCGCCGGGCGTTGGCGGCAGCGGCGAGCAAATCGCGGGCGGTGGCGAAATCCGCGGCGCCGGCGGCGGCGCGGGCGCGCCGGACCAAGGTTCCGGAGGCGGGCTTCATCGCCTGCCAGAAGCCATAGAGCGCCAAGGCCGCCAGCAGCGTCGCCACCAGGATCCCGAAGCGGAGCCAGATTTGGGAATTGGCGTGCTTGATGGCGCCGTCGAGGAAGACCATTTCGAGGTGGGCGACGGCGATCTTGTCGCCGTCCTTGAGCAGCCGTTCCTGGTCGCCGCGCAACGGCATGCCGTTGACCGCCGTGCCGTTCTTGCTGCCGAGGTCGCGGATCCAGCAGCTCCCGTCCTCCTTGATGGCGATCTCGGCGTGCTTCTTGGAGACCAGCATGTCGAGGAAGACCAGGGCGGAAGCCGGGTCGGAGCCGATGGTGAAGCGCGGCGGGGCCAGGTCGCGCCGCTGCCCTTTCTGCGGGCCATTGAGGAGATGGAGGCGTGACGGCTCCCGGCCGCCCTGGGCCGCCGCCCCCTCGTCCACCGCCAGGATGCAGTCGCCGATGCTGATCCGGTCGCCCGGCTCCAGCCGTTTCTGGGGGATGTTCTTGCCCTGGAAATAGATGCCGTTGGTGCTGCCGAGGTCGCGGATCCAGAGCTTGTCCCCCTTGCGGAAGAGGGCGGCGTGCTTGCCGCTGGCCACCGTGTCCTCCTTGGGGATCACCCAGGCGCAGGCTTGGCCGCGGCCGATCAGGAGTTCATCCTTGACGTCGGCGGATTGGATCTCCTGGAGGATCCGGCCCCGGAGTTCAAGACGGATGATCATGCTCGCAGCCCCCTTGTGCATGCCCACCCCCGGCGTCGCCGGCCGTCCGGCGGGGCAGGTCGGTTTTCCCCGGTACAGTAGCACCGCCGCGCCCCAGTCCAAGCCCCAAGCGCCACCGCCGCCGGTTCGCATGGTACAGTACCGGCTTTTCCCATCGGGAGATTCCGCCGTGAGCCAGCCGGCCCTCTATTTCTTCGACATGGACCACACGCTGATCGCCAACGACTGCGATGTGTCGTGGATCACCTTCCTCGTGGAGGCGGGGCTCGCCCCGGCGGACGCCCCGCGGCAGGCCGCCGAGTTTTTCCGGCTCTACCAGGAGGGGCGGCTGCCGCTGGACGAATTCTTCGCCTTCCAGCTCCAGGCCTTCCGGGGGCGCACCCCGGCGGAGATGGCCCCCCTTGCCCGACGCCACTTCGAACGGCATGTCCGCCCCGCCCTCTACCCCGCCGCCCGCGAACTCGTCGCCGCGAGCCTCGCCACCGGCCGCCCCGTCGCCCTGCTCACCGCCACCAACGAATGGCTGGCGCGGCCGCTGGCCGAGGAGCTGCGGATTCCGCACCTGCTCGCCACCCGCCTGGAGGAGCGCGAGGGGCGCTTCACCGGCCGCATCGCCGGCACCTACTGCGGCGGCCAGGGCAAGGTCGAATTCGCCGAGGCGTTCTGCCGGCAGCACCCGTCCTGCCAGTTGGCCACCGCCGCCTACTACGGCGATTCCAGCAACGACATCCCCCTGCTCGCCCGCGTCGGCTTCCCCCACGTCGTCAACCCCGGCGCGACGCTCCGCGCCGAAGCCCTCCGCCACGGCTGGCCCATCCTCGCCTTCAGCCGCTGAGGAAGCCCCCGCCCATGCTCGTCCTCGCCTCCGCCTCCCCCCGCCGCCGCGAGCTGCTCGCCCAGGCCGGCCTCCATTTCATCTGCCGCAGCGCGGACGTGGACGAATCACTGCACGCCGGCGAAGCCCCCGCCGAAACCGTCCGCCGCCTCGCCCGGGCCAAGGCGGCCGCCGTCGCCCCCGAGTTCCCCCACCAGACCATCCTCGGCGCCGACACCCTGGTCGTGCTCGCCGGCGAGCCCCTCGGCAAGCCCGCCTCGCTGACGGCGGCCCACGCCATGCTCCGCCGCCTCGCCGGCCGCACCCACCAAGTCATGACCGGCGTCTGCCTGCTCCGGCTCCAGCCGCCCCACGAGGAAAGCTGGACGACGCTCACCGAGGTGACCTTCCGGCCGCTCGACGACGCCGCCATCGCGGAGTACCTGCGCCGCGTCCACGTGCTGGACAAGGCCGGGGCCTATGCCATCCAGGAGGAGGGCGACCGGCTGGTCGCCGCCGTCCGCGGCCCGCGCAGCAACGTGATTGGCCTCCCCGTCGAGGAGCTGCTCCGCCGGCTGCGCCCCGGCTGACCGCCGGCCCTCCCCGCCCGGCTCGAATCCCGTTGCGGCAGCGGCGGCCGCCCCCTTTCCGGGCGCAACTTCCCCCGGTTCCCAGCCGCCTCAGACTGGTTCACAGAGGCGGAGCAGGTCGTCAACGTGCGCCGTGGCGAGGCACTCCACGGTGTCGGCGGCGCCGTAGTAGATCTTGACCTCGCCCGAGTCTTCCAGGAGCATGCCGCCGGGGAAGACGACGTCGTTGCGGAAGCCGCCGGTGTGCTCATAGGCGGCATCTTCCGGTGCCAGCAGCGGCCGCTGGCAGAGGCCGATGACCTTGTGCGGGTTCTCCAGGTCCAGCAGCATGATGCCGGCGGTATAGCGTTTCTTCCAGGCGGGCTCCCAGCCGTTCTTCCCCCGCTCCGGATCAATGTCCACGGCATGGAAGGTGGTCAGCCAGCCCTTCCTGGTCTTCACCGGCGGCGCGGCCGGCCCCAGCTTGTCGTTGGCGAAGGGCACCTGCTCCACGGCCAGCACCAGGTGATGGTCGCCCCAATGGCGCAGGTCGGGGGAGGCGCCGGACCAGATGTCGAAGCGGTCGCGGCCGCGGCTGTAGACCGTGAAGGGGCGCTCCAGCCGCACGTACTTGCCGCCGACCGTTTCCGGGAAGAGCACCATGTTCCGGTTGTCGGGGGTGGAGAGGGAGAGGATCTCGAACTGGTCGAAGTCTTCCGTCACCCCGATGCCGCCGCGCACCCCGTGGTTGGTGTCCATGGCGAAGCAGATGTAGGCGCGGCCGTCAATGACCGTCAGGCGCGGGTCGTAGATGCGGCGGATCTCCGGGTCGTCAATCTTGAACGACGGCTTCGGCCGGACGCTCCAGCGGATGCCGTCCGGGCTGGTGGCGACGCCCAGGTTGGTGCCGTCGAATTGCGGGTCGCCTTCCCGGCCGAAGTCGTTCCGGAAGACCATCACATACTGCCCCTGGAACTTGGCGACGCCGGCGTTGAAGATGAGCGTGGCGGGATAGGGGATCTGCTTCGCGGTGAGCACGGGGTTGGCGGCATGGCGGCGGATGAAGCGGTCGCCGACGGCGGGGATGGCTGCGGCCTGGGTGGGCATGGAACATTTCCTCCCCTGGGTTCTTGCTGGGGCTGCCTTGACGATTCCTCGAAAGCGGAACTGGAATAAACCGCCGCGCCCGTGGTTTTCAACCCGCCGGCCAGCCGCCGGGCCCGGCCCGGGCCGGAGTCCCGGTCACTTCCGGCCCGCCCCTTCCAGCAGGCAGTCCAGCCATTCCGGCGCCAGGTGGGGCGGCGGCAGGGGCTTGTTCTCCGCCGGGGCGATGGGGGTGCGAGCGACGAAGAGGGTGCGGCCGCTGATTTTCGCCCAGACCAGCCCCGGACGCCGCCGTTGTTCGGGCGGGCGTTGAACCCCATCTCCGTCCCGAGAAGCCACATGGTCCGCCCGGAAAGGTCGGCTTCCGCCCGGCCGCAGGCCAGCCCGGTGGCGACCGCGCTGCCCCAAGCGGGATAAAGCTCCAGGCCGACGGTTTCCTTCTTGCTGTCCTGCTCCAGATCCAGCAAGATGAACTCGAAACGGTTGTCCGGCCGGGTCAGGTCCGCCGCCACTTTCTCCAGGCGCGCCTTGCCGGGCCGGTCCTTCGGCACGATCAGCAGCCCTTCCAGCCGGCAGCGCGGCAACTCCAGGCGGAGCTTCCCCGGCGTGTCGGCACGGCCCACCACCAGCCCCTGCTTTTTCTGGTTCCGGATTTCAAAGACGCTGACCTTCCCCTTCCCCCCGCCGCCGGCCAACTGCCAGCCGAACTTGATCCCGCGGCGGTTGAAGTTGTCAACCACGGCCTGCCGCGCCCAGAGCGGCCCGCGCCCCAAGTTCACGTATGGGCAAGGCAAAGGCCAAGGATTTTCCCCCGGCCGGAAGCCCATGGCCGCCGGCCGCCATCAGTTCACCCCGGGAATCCCAGAACCAGATCCCCAGCTCCCTGGGGGTCGCCAGCGGCTTTTCCAGAGTGATGGCGACCTCCCTTTTCTTCGGGTCATACGTTGCCGAAAACCGCGGCAGCTCCAGCCGCTGGCCGACGGCCCCGTCCCCGCGGACGTAGCGGAACGCCTTTTCGCGGACGCCGGAGCAAGGCTTGGAAACAGGTGGCAAGCCATCCGGCCAGTCAGACCCAATCCCGCCGCGGAGTCCGCACGCGGCGGGGCCGGGGCTATGTTACCGCCCTTCCCCTCCCCCTCTCCGAAAACCCCACCCCAGCCGCCGGCGCCATGGCCCACCCCCTCGAAAACCGGATCGTCGACTTCCTCGATGGCGACCAGATGCGCCTGGCCCGGGTGGTGAAGGGCAGCGAAAGCAAGCTCCAAGGCGAGGACGCCGCCGGCCGCGGAGTCCGCATCGCCCCCAAGCTGGTCCTGGCCGACCTCGGCCCCGCCAACGGCGCCGCGGAGTTCGCCCGGGCCGCGGAAAAGCTGGCCGCCGACCTGGCGCAACAGGCGGCCGGAGTCGAGCCGCCCCTGCTCTGGGAAATCGCCCAGGAGGAGCCGCGGGAGTGGTCGCCCGCCGAGCTGGCGCAGGCCTGGTTCAGCAGCGCCGGGCCGCGGGAACAGGGCGCCCTCGTCCGCGCCCTGCTCCCAGCCGGGGCGCATTTCAAGCGCAACGGCTTCCTCTTCACCCCCCGCTCCACGGAAGAGCTGGCGGCGCTGCGGCTCCAGCAACAGCGGCGGCAGGAACGCGAGGAACGCATCGCCCGCCTCACCGCCTGGCTCCGCGCCACCCTGGCCGCCCCGGCGCCGCCGCCGGAACCCACCGCCGCCGAACCGGCGGCCGGACTCGCCGCCGAACCGCGGGAACTGCTGGACCTGGCCACCAGCTACATCCTCGGAAACCAGCCCAACGAAGCCACGCGCCTGCTCGCCACGGCCTTCCCCAAACGCGACCCGCGGGAGAGCGGCCTGGAACTACTGGGCCGCTTCAACCGCCTGCCGCCGGACGCCGACCCGTTCCTGCTGCGCCACGGGATCGTCGCCGCCTTCCCCGCCGCCGTCGAAGACGCCGCCGCCGCGATCCCCCCCTTCGCCGGCGCCGGCGGACACCGCCGCGACCTGACCCACCTGGAAACCTTCAGCATTGACGACGCCACCACCCGCGAGATTGACGACGCCCTCAGCCTGGAGCCGGGCGACGGTGGCCGCTGGCGCGTCGGCATCCACATCGCCGACCCCGCCGCCTTCATCCACCGCAAGGATCCCCTCGACCAGGCGGCCTTCGAGCGCACCCTGACCCTCTACCTCCCCACCAGCACCGTCACCATGCTCCCCCACCGGCTCGGCTGCGGCCTGGCCAGCCTCAACGCCGGCGAACTCCGCCCCGCCCTCTCCTTCCTCGCCGACCTCGACGCCGACGGCACGCTCCACGACTTCGCGATCACCCGCAGCCAGATCCGCGTCCGCCACCGCCTGACCTATGACGGGACGGACCGGCTGCTGGCGGCCGCCGCCACCACCGCCCCGGAAGCCGCCGCCGCCGCCGCGGCCGAAGGGGAAGACGCCCTGGCGCCAACCCTGCGCAGCCTCCACGCCCTGGCCGAGCGCCGCCGGGCCAAGCGCAACGCCGCCGGCGCCCTCCAGCTCAACCGTGTCGAGGTGGACGCGCATGTGGAGCACGGGGAAATCACCCTCAGCCGCATCAGCGACACGCCGGCGCGCCTGCTGGTCAGCGAGTTCATGATCCTCGCCAACCACCTGGCCGCCGTCTTCGCCCTGCGCCACGACCTGCCCTTCATCTTCCGCAGCCAGGAAGCGCCCGCCGAACCGGTGCCGCCCATGACCGGGTACGACCCGGTGCTGTTCAGCCGGATCGTCAAGACCCTCAACAAGAGCCGGCTCTCCACCCAGCCCCTCCCCCATGCCGGGCTCGGGCTCGACCTCTACACCCAGATCAGCTCGCCGCTGCGGCGCTACGCCGACCTGGTGCTCCAGCGCCAGCTCGCCGCCCGCCTCGCCGAGGAACCGCTCCCCTACACCGCCCTGGAACTGATCGAAGTGCTCGCCGCCGCCGACGAGACCGAGGCCCGCAACCGCCAGCTCGAACGCCAGGACGAACGTCACTGGATCCTCGAATTCCTCCGCCGCCAGGGGCCGGAGTTCACCACCCCCGCCGTCGCCCTCGGCGGCGCCTGGATCGAGCTGGCCGAGTTCGGCCAGCGTGCCCGCCTCGCCGGCGGCAGCGCCGAAGCGGGCGAGCGCTTCCCGGCCCGCATCGAGCGCTGCGAACCCCGCAACGACCTCCTCCTCTGCGCCCGCGTCGGCGCCTGACCAGGCCGGGATTTTGCTTCCACGAACCCGATCGGACGGATGGAAGAATGATCGAACGTCGCTTCAACATCCCGTTTGTGGCAGGAATGGCGTTGCGGGAGAAGCAGATCCAGCAGAACTACCGGCCCGTGATTGCCGTCCACAAATGGTTTGCGCGCCGGCCGCCAAGATGCCGAAATTCCCTTTTGAAGCCGCTGCCAAAGAGATTACATCCAATCCAGAACCCTTTGTGGACACGGTTTTCTCTTGCGTAGCCCCATCGCCTTGCCCCAAAAAAACTGCCCCGGCAGGAGGCAACCCCTTATTTCCATTCCTGGCAGAAGCGGTCGATCCGGGCCAGCAGCTCCGCCTTCGCCGCATCCTCCAGGAAGCTGGCCAAAAAGGAGTTCCGCGCCAACTGCACCACCTGCGGCCGGGACAAGGCCAGCGCGGCGGCCACGGCCCGGTAGTTCTCGTTCAGATAGCCGCCAAAATAGGCCGGATCGTCGGAATTCACCGTGGCGACCAACCCCTTGTCCAACATTTCCGCCAGGGGATGCCGGGCCAGGTCCTTCACGACTTGCAGCTTCAAGTTCGACAGCGGACAGAGGGTCAGCGGCATTTTCCGGGCCGCCAGCTCCGCGACCAGCGCCGGGTCTTCGAGCGCCCGGTTCCCATGGTCAATCCGCGAAACCCGCAGCCGCTCCAAGGCCTCCCAGACATATTCCGCCGGGCCTTCCTCGCCGGCATGGGCCACCGCCCGGAACCCCGCCTGCCGCGCCTGGGCGAACACCCGTTCGAACTTGGCGGGGGGATGCCCCTTTTCCGATGAGTCCAGGCCGACGCCGGCAATCCAGGGCTTGAAGGGCAATGCCGCCGCCAACGTCTGGAACGCGGCATCTTCGCTCAGATGCCGCAGGAAGCAGAGGATCAGCCGGTGGCTGATGCCGAGCTTTTCCCGGCCGTCCTCCAGTGCCCGGTGGATCCCGGAAATGACCGTGGCAAACGGAACCCCGCGTGAGGTATGGGTCTGCGGGTCGAAGAACACTTCGACATGAAGCACCTGCTGGGCCTGCATCCTTTGCAGGTAAGCCCAGGTCAGGTCATAAAAGTCCTGTTCTTCCACCAGCACCTGGGCGCCGCTGTAATAAATGTCCAGGAATTCCTGGAGGTTGTTGAAATTGTAGGCGGCCTGCAACTCCGCGACCGAGCCATATTTGATCTTCAGCTTGTTCCGTGCGGCGATCCGGAACATCAGCTCGGGCTCGAAAGTGCCTTCGATGTGCAGATGCAGTTCCGCCTTGGGCAAGCCGCAAATGAAATCGTCGCTCACGCTCATGGCCTTCTCCTGTGGGCTGGGAGGGGCTGGCCGGGAGCCGGCCGAATGGCTGGTGCCGCGCCAGGCCAGGAACTGTACCATGCCGGAATCCGGCAGCCAAGCCAGGCGGCGCCGGCACCAGCTCTGACGAATTCCGTCCGGGCTTGCCGCGGCCGCCGGGCCGCACGGCGGGTTCGGCGCGTTTCGGGCAGGCGCGGCCATCGGGCGGCGGTTTGGGCGGCCATTGGGAACCGGGGCGGGATGGGGTGGACGGGCGGCGGGGCGGAGATGGGATGGCCGCGGCCTTGCGGCTCAGTCGGGGGCCAGGCGGTATTGCCAGGCGCGCCCCGTGGCCGGCGGCGAGTCACTCAGGATCGCGTTGGAGAGGGAGGCGATATTGAAGGGTTTGCCGATTTGCAGGAGCAGGCAGTGGTTCTTCCAGGCGTGGCCGCGCTGGCCGTAGCCATGCTCCATCTCGTAGCCGCCGTTTTTCTCGCTGTTAAACTCCTCGTTCCCGATTTTCCAGCGCAGCCGTCCAGTCCGCGCCAGGGCGAGGGCGTTGTGCCCTTGGGGTTTGATGTTGGTGATCCATTGGTTGTGGTAGAGGGTGCCGCCCTCGGCGTCCCGTTCGGTGAGCTCGGCCACATGCAGGGTTTCGCCATGGTAGGCGACGGGGGTCTGCCAGCGGACGTGGCGCCCGCCCTTTTGCCGCCCGCCGCGCAAGATGGCGCGCACCCGGCGTCCCCCCGTCCATTTCCCGTCCGCGCCGGGAAGCTGGCGGTTTTGATTTCCATGGCTTTGCGCCTCCTTGATATTGATGATATACCTATTCCCAAGATTCATGCAAGGAAAATGGCGGCGCGACAAAAAAAATCGCGCCGCCCCTAGTTTCAGGTCAAATCAGCGGGACAAACTCGCAATTCGTCAGAGCTTGGGTTACAATACCCCCATGCCCGCAAAGAGATGGAAAATCGGCCTTTATCTGCCCCCCGGCCCGGCGCATTACAGCAAGGTCTTCAGCGGCGTAGGCGTCTATTGTCGCGGCCGACACCAATGGACCATTCTCAACTGGCCGAACCTGACGCAGCCGGCGGATGCGGAACTGGAGCAGGAGCTACAGGCCAACGAGATTGACGGAGCGATCGTGATGGGTACTCCGGGTTGGGAGTCGCTGGTGCTGGCTGGCCGCGTGCGGGCGGTCAGTGTTCGCAATGCGGGGGATTTCCCGGGTTTGCCGCGTGTCGGGGGCGATTCAGGCGCGATTGGCCGTCTGGCCGCCCAGCACTTCCGCGAGCGCGGGCTGTGGCATCTGGCGGCGGTGGGAGAGCGCGGATCATTGCCATCGGCCCAGCGACTGGCTGCGTTCACCGAGGCGGCGCTGGACTGGTGCCCCCAGCCCGTGCATCAGCATCTCCTGGCCGGCCCGGCCGCCCTGACACGCTGGCTGCGGGGCCTTCCCCGCCCGGTCGGCATCTTCTGCTGGAACGATGAGGCCGCCAAGTATGTACACTCCGCCTGCGAGGCGCTCGACCTGAAAATTCCCCACGATGCGGCGATCCTCGGCGCGGACAATGATGAAGCCATTTGCCATGTGCTAGACCCGGCCCTCAGCAGCATCGATCCCAATGCGCAGCGCATAGGCTACGAGGCCGCCGCGCTGCTGGACCGCCTGCTGGCCGGCGAAACCGCGCCACGGGAACCGCTGCTTATACCGCCCATCGGGTTGGTGACGCGGGCCTCGACGGACATGCTGGCCATCGACGCCCCGGACGTGGTCAAGGCCGTTCGTTTCATTGGCGATTACGCGAATGGTTCGCTGCAGATCAAAGATTTAATGAAACACCTGGCCGTATCGCGCAGCTCGCTGGAACGCCAGTTCCGCACGGCTCTGGGGCGCTCGCCGCGCTCGGAGATCACCCGCGTGGTAGTCCACCGGGCGCAAGACCTGCTGGCCCACACCGATTTAGCGATCCCCACCATCGCCGAACGCTGCGGCTACGCGCGGCACAACAATTTCACCGCCATGTTCCGCAAGCAGACCGGACAGACCCCCACCGCGTACCGGCGGCAGACAAGGTTGATGTGAGCGGTGCCAATGCGGGTTGGCACCGTCCCCCCGGCATCCCCCGGCAGCGACGTGGGCGATGGAATCCCTATCCGCCCGACACGGCACGGCTTACTCCACCATTGGCAGGGCCTGGCCCGGGGCCACGCCCGCAGCCTGCACCGCCTAGCCCAGCGCCGCCGCAGTCAGCTTAGGAAGGGTTGCCGGCTGCGCGGCCCGCGCCGTGGCGGGGGCAAGAATTACCATGATTCCCAGGCAAAGGGCCGGTAAGGGAATTTTCATCACGCCCTCGGGTTTCGTGTTTGCCTGTACCCCTACTTCGGCGCCGCCGCGAGCTTCTTCACTCGGGCTTCCTTGATGTAAAAACTGTTGGGCGAGCCGTTGGCGTCGAGGCGGAAGTTCATCCCCCACTGGCCTACAAAGTTGGCGTCATTCACGGTCCAAACGGCTTCGTGCCACTGGTCATCCGCGGGAATCGCATAACGCTTCGGGGCCCCCTTGTAGCCCTTGAGCGACTCGTACATGAGGCCGAAGCTCGCGGCCTTGCCCGGCGCGATCCGCCGCACCACGACCGTCATTTCGAGGTTCGTCGTCCCGAACGGCGCAAACTGCGGATCAGCGCGGAAGTACACATAGCGCCCTTCGCCATGTAACTTCGGATTGTTGAAATCAGGACTGCGCCAGGAGCCAACCAGATCATTGATCACCGTGGTGGTTTGCGGATTCCTTTGGGTCAAGCCATCATCCACATTCGCTACCCCCAGTTTGCAGGTGACCTGCTGCGCGTGGGCGTAATCGCCGCCCCAGGGATAGGGCTTGGCGGCATTGGCCTGCGCCTGCTGGACCAGCGCCGCCGGCAGGCCGGTGACCAGCACCGGGGTCCGCGTCAGCGCCAGCTCGGCGCCCGCCGCCAGCGGCGTCTTCTTTCCCGTCAGGTCCACCACCGTCACCGCGCCGCTGAACTTCGTCTTGACATCCTTGGCCTTCGCTTCTTTTTCGAGCGGCGCCCAAGTCGCCAGCACCGGTCCATTGGCCCCTTGGTACATAAAGCCATACCCGCCGCCTCCAACATCAAGCCAACCGATGCTCCGCGGCTCCGGCCCGAGCTGGGTGGTCAGCGTCTTGAGCGCCACATAGGACGGACGCACCGTCCAGTCGTGACGGATCAATCCGAAATCCTCTCCGCTGCGGTCGGCCATCCCGCGGGCCTCGAACCAGAAGATTTTCTGGAACCCCTGGGCGATGGAAAGCAGGTACGCCTTGGCGACCATCTCCGCCTGCTTCGCGTCCTTTTCCGGGTTCGGCTGCGCCGGCGCGCCGCCGCCGATCTCGGTGATCCACAGCGGCATGTCCGCCCGCTGTCGGTTGGCCGCCAGCATCTTCCGCACGCTCCCGGCCATGCTCAGGTATCCGACCTCGCCGCCGTCCATCGCCGCGAACAGGTTTTCGTACGGGTGGACGCAGACGAAATCGAAGTGATTGGCCGCCCCCGCCTTGATCGTGGCATCGAGGAAGCCCACGTCGAAGTTGGCCACGCTTAAACCGATCTGCGCCGTCGGATCGGCCTTTTTCGCCGCGTCGTACGCCGCCACCACCAGGTCGGCATATTCCTTGGGCTTGTCCTTGCCGACATAGAAACTGCCATTGAACTCGTTCCAGACTTCCCAGTACTTGATGTCGCCCTTATAGCGCTCGACCGAGGCGGTGATGTAGTCGCGCCAGAATTTCATGTCCTTGATCGGCCCGCGGCGCGTGCCGCCGTCAGCCGACGCCCATGGGGCGAAGTACCACCAGCCGCCGGTTAGATGCAGGTGGTTCTCCCGCACATTGGCAACCAACTTGTCGGTGCCTTCCCAGTTCCACTGTCCCTGCTTCGGCTCGATGCCCTGCCATTCGCCGAACAGACGCACCCAGCGCACCCCGGCTTGCTCCAGCAGCGGATTGAACTTCGGATAGCTGCCCGAGGTTTCCGCACTGCTGCCCATCGCCCACGGGCTGGCATCATCGCGCGGATCAGGTTCCGCGGCATCCACGTTCGCCACTTGTTGAAACAACAATGCGATTCCAGCGAAAAGCCCCATCATTTTCACATTCATAAACCTGTTCATTTTCATGTCCTTCCGGTATGTCATTTGTCCATCTCGATTTTCTTCACGCTGACTTCCTTGAGGAAGATGTCGGGCAGCGGCCCTGGGGAGACCAGTACTAAGTGCGCGCCCCACTTGTTGATAAAACACGCGTCGCGCACGCGCCAGGTGTGCTCATGCCAGCCATCGCCGGCCGGAACCGTCCAAGGCTCGATGCCGTTCTTGAAATCCTTCAAGCCATCCAGCGTTTCGTAGGTGAGCGAAATCTCCGCGGGCTTGTCCTTGGCGGCACGCCGGGCCACCACGGTGATGTCCAGCGTGCGGACGCCGAATGGGATGTAACGGGTGTCGGCGCGGAACGCAATGATCCCGTTGTCATGGTTCTTGGAAACGACGCGCCGGCAGGCGACACCATCCACTTCGGCGGGAACGGTGCAGCCGATTTGATCCGGACGCGGCAGGGTGATCTGCGTCAGCCCGTCGTCCCGGTTCGGCTCTCCCAGACGACAGTTGACCTGCGCTGCATTGGCATGATCTCCGTCCCACGGGTAGGGCTTGCCCAGGTTCGCCGCCGCCTGACTGGCCAGATCCGCCAAATCTCCGCGAATAAACATCGGGCTGTTGTTCAGGACAACTTCCTTGCCCGCGGCAAGCGGCGTCGCCTTTCCATCCAAGCCCACGATTTCCACATCCGCGGAAAATGTGGCTTTCTTTTCCTTATTCAGAGGCGCCCAGGCGACGAGCACATTGCCGTTCTGCCCTTTGAACAGGAAACCATAGCCGCCCTGGCCAACGTCCAGCCAGCCCAGATATTTTGGTTCCGCGCCCAGCAACGCCGCCATTGTCTGATACGCTTGATAGGACGGGCGTGGACTCCAGTCCGTGCGAATCAGATTGAAATCCTCGGGGCCGTAAGTCGGGCCGCGTACCTCGAACCAGAAGACGCGGCTGAATCCCTGTGCCAGTGAAAGGATGTAGGACTTGAGCAGGATGTCCGCCTGCCTGGCATCGGCCTTCGGTTCGGGCTTGGGGGGCGCGCCGGAGCCGACCTCGGTGATCCACAAGGGGGTGTTTGCATTCTGCTTGTTGGCCGCCAACATCTCGCGTGCCGTTCTGGCCAGGCCAAGGAAGCCCATTTCATCGCCCATGCGCACCGCGTCAATGTTCTCATAGGGATGGACGCAGATGAAGTCGAAGTGGTTGGCGGCGCCGGCCTTGATGACAAGGTCGAGAAAACCGATGTCGCTGCTGGCAACACTCATGCCGACCTGGGCGGTCGGATCGGCTTTTTTGGCCGCGTCATACGCCGCGACAACCAGGTCGGCGTAGTCTTTGACCTTGTTCTTGCCGACGTAGAAACTGCCGTTGAACTCGTTCCAGACCTCCCAATACTTGATGTCGCCCTTGTAGCGGCTGACGCTCGCCGAGACGTAGTCGCGCCAGTGCTGCATGTCCTTGATCGGGCCTTTGCGCGTGCCGCCGTCAGCCGAGGCCCACGGGGCGAAGTAGCACCAGCCGCCGATGAGGTGGAGATGGTTGGCGCGGGCGTTGGCCACGATCTTGTCCGTGCCTTCCCACTTCCACTCACCCTGCCTGGGCTGGACGGTCTGCCATTCTTCAAAGAGCCGCAGCCATTTCGCGCCGGCCTGCGACACCATCGGGTTGAATTTTGGATAGTCCTTCGCCCATTCCGCGCCGGAGCCGACGCCCCACGGGCTGGCATCATCGCGCGGATCGGGCGCGCCGGTGTCCGCTGCCCGCGCCGTCATGCTGACGAAGAGGATCAGGGACAAGATCGTTGTGATAGTCGCTTTCATGGCATGGTCTCCAGATGAAAAGGGATACTGATGATTTGCCGCCGGCGAACGTGTCGCCGATTATGAGGTTCTCCGCGGGTGCGTCCGTCGCCCTTGCCGCCGCGCCGGCGACCAGAACCAGGGACAGGACTGTTGCGAGTCGCCTATTGGTTTTCATGTTTTTGTGATGTCACGGAAGAACTGACAGGAATTTTGATTTCAGGGGGCGGATCGGACGGGGGGAATAACGTCACAGCGGCCCCATCATCCCGTTGTTATCCCAGCCATACCGGAAGCCGTGGCGGTCGTTGCCAGAGGGGTTGTAATTTGACACGCCGCGCAGCCGCTGGCGGCCGCAGCTTTCGGCGTGGCCGTCCGCAAACCACGCATTGGCACGGTTCGCCGGGTGGGCCAGCCAGATCGCCCCGAACTGGCCGCCGCCCGACCCGGTGGTGTAACCATCCATGCTAACCCCGTAGTGCCCCGGGGGATTCTTGGAATTAAGGAAAATCACGGGCGGTGTGGGCCAGGGAAAGCCCATGAAGGCGGTGTCGAGCAGAACCGCATAATCGCCCGGCTGCCACACGCCCGCGAGGCGGATGCCATGGAACTGGCCGCGAGCCACTGAACCCACCGGCGCCGTGGGATCCCAAGCCGCCTCGATGGTGCTGGCATTCCAGTGGCTGAAATCCACCAAGCCGCTGCAGTAGGTAGCCGGATACACGGCCCCATAGTATCCGCCGCTGTTCTTGGGGCAATGCTGCGCGGCGGTGCCCGGGGGGAGGTACTGGAAGTGCGAGTAATGCGCGCCGTCGCCATCGAGGAACCACGTCCACGGGGCACTCCAGTGGATGCTGGGGGAACCGCCCGTCGCCAGCACGCCGTCAAAATCACCCGCATAGGACAGCATGGCGATCCCGCACTGGCGCTGGTTGCCCAGGCAGAAGGCCGTCTTCGCGGCCTCCTTCGCCCGCTGCAAGGCCGGCAGCAGCAGCGCCGCCAGCACCGCAATGATGGCGATGACCACCAGCAACTCGATCAGCGTGAATGGGGTCTTGCGTTTCATGCTTTTTTCGTCCGCGAATGGGCGCGAAGGGTTGTCCACGGATTTCACGAATTTCCACGAAAACTGACTGATCGGAATTTTGATTTCAGGGGGCGGATCGGACGGGGGGAATAAATTAACTGCCAGTGCAACTTGCAGGCCGCAACCTGCCAAAATCACGGAGGAGGTCGTCCGTGTATTCCTTCATCCACGTGCTGAGGCTGCGCTGAAGTTCCGTGACGATCTCGGCGCAGGCGGGGTCGGCGATGCGGTTGGTGATTTCCCACGGATCGGCGCGCAGGTTGTAAAGTTCGTCGGTGCCGGAGGCATAGAAGACGTATTTCCAGTCACCTTTGCGAATCATGCGATGGGTGCAGAGGGCGGCGCTGGCGCTGAGGCCCTCGGAAACTACGCAGTCGCGCCACGGGGGGGTTTCGCGATGCAGCAAGGGGACGAGGGAGCGGCCATGGGCGGCCTCGGCGGTTTCACGCGGAAGACCGGCCAGATCGAGGATGGTGGAATGGATGTCGCATGTCTGGACGAGTTGCTGCACCTCGAAGCTCGCGGCGTCGCGCATGGCTGGCTTGACGAGAAGCGGAATGTGAACCGTCTCTTCGTACAGGTGGTACGACTTGTTCTCGATACCGCCGTGGCAGCCCTGGGAATCGCCATGGTCGGTGGAGAAGATGATGACGGTGTCATCATAGAGCTCGCGCCGTTTCAGCTCCGCGATGAGCCTGCCCACCTGTGCGTCGATGGAACTCATGAACCCGTAGTAATGGCGCAGCGCGTCTTCCCAGTACCGCCATTTTTCATCGGGGCGGCGGAATACGTCGTGGAAGCCCGGCTTCGCGCTTCTGTCCTCGTGGAAATTCGGCCAGGGCGGGATGGGCGTTTCGCGGTAGAGTTCGAGAAATTCCGTTGGCGCAAAGAAAGGCTCGTGCGGTCCCCAGAAATGGAGTTGCATGCACCACGGCTGCGGGGTTTTGGCAAAATGGTCGAAACAATGGATGGCACGCTCAACGAGGAAATATTCGTTGGTCGATTCGATGGGAGAAACGACTTCGCCGGTCTGCGTATGATGGCCCTGGCGGCGCCCTTCCCGGCGGTCTTTCACATCGAAGGAAAGGCCGCGGGCAGCGAGGTAAGCCTTAAATTGCGGATAGTCGTAACCACCATCGCCATGCCCCGGGAAGTCGTCGCCATAATATCCGACATCGCTGGGAAGTCCGCTATATGAAGGGGCGATGTAGGGGAAATTTTGCCCCCATGAAGAAACGGCATCCAAACCTCCCTCGCCCAAATGCCACTTGCCGGTGTAGCCGATCGAATAACCGGCCTGCTGCAAGCGCCGGCTAAGCAGGGTCGGGCGATTGGGAAGTTCATGAACGAGGCATCCACGCTGGTAGATATTCGTTTCCACGCCGTGAGCATGGGGATAGGATCCGGTCTGGAGGGAGGCGCGGGCCGGGCTGCAGACAGCGCAGACGGTGTAAGTGTTCTTGAAAATCGCGCTCTGCCGTGCAAGGGCATCCAGATGCGGAGTATGGCACAGTGTGCCCGGCGCATAACAAGAGAGGGTGTCAGCGCGCTGTTGGTCGGTCAGAATGAAAAGGATGTTAGGCGGGCGGCTGCTATTCATGGGATTTTTCATTCGCGATGCGACGACTGCCTGTATTGAGATGCTGACTGATAGGAATTTTGATTTCAGGGGGCGGATCGGACGGGGGGAATAAGCTGGCAAAAGGCATCGGGGCAGCGTTGGCCGCCCCGATGCCGAGAGTTCAGCGCATCCGGTTACGCCATTTTCCGCCGGCGTCGGGCCAGCAGGCCGACCGCGCCAAGGCCCAGCAGGCTGAGGCTGGCCGGTTCGGGGACGGCAACCAGTTGCAAGCCGTTTACCTGGCTGTTGGGCGCGCCTCCTGTGTGGAATGATTCCGTGATGACCAGAGCGCCCGATGCGTCCGAGGTCGCGTGGATGATGTCATAGTTTTGGGCCTGGATGAAGGTGCCCGTGTTGCTGGTGGTATTCGTAATGGTGATCGCTGAGCCCGACCCGGTGGTGACAGTGAAGATACCCCCGCCAGTGCCGTTACCACCGTTCTCAGCGTACACATAGACATCGTACGCGGAGCTTGCCGCGAGTCCGCTAAGCGAAATCACTGGCAAATTTGTGCTGCCAGAGCTGTTCAACTGGCCGCCACTGAACAAGTTGTTTGCGGGCGTCGTGGGATTGCTGAAGGCTGCGGCATTGGCGGTAAAGCCAATCGTCACGCTGCTGCTGCTCCCATCGGAATACTTCAAGGGCTGGCCGGTATTTCCCGTTGTGCCGCTGGTCGAAGATGTCGTGGCGGGGCCGGGGGCAGCGCCGTTCGCTGTGGTGAACACGTTCCACAGAGGCGTGGCCTGCGCATCACCGGTATAGACTCCCTGCGAACCCGTATAGCTCCCGGTGCCACCGTCGGTACGGAATTGGACATCCAGCACCATGGCCGCGTTGGCCGCGCCGGCCCAGCCGCCCGCCACGATGGCTGCCGCCGCTAGAACTGATTTTTGCAACCCTCGCATGAGACACTCCCTTTCTAACTTGGGATGGCGTCGGCCACAAAGCCACAATGGCGTTAGTCGCCCCGACACCCAATAAACAGAACATACCACGGATTTCCAGCCGGTCAATACCGTTTTTAAGTCAATCTTTACTGCAAATGCCGCACGGGGATGGCCCCACGTTACAATCAGCTCTGACGAATTCCGTCCGGGCTTGCCGCGGCCGCCGGGCCGCACGGCGGGTTACTGATAGGAATTTTGATTTCAGGGGGCGGATCGGACGGGGGGAATAACCCTGCTTTGGGAAGGGCGTGATATCAACAAGCTTCATTACAGTCCGATCTTTCATGGTGGTAGTATTTACTTACAGAGCCTACTATGGTCTCGTTTCGCTGTCGTCGCTGGATCGCCCGGTCACCCCGCTGAGCGGGTGGTGAATGACGGCATCCCAGGCCAGTTCCTGCAGCAGACGGTTCAAGGCCGCGATGTCCTTCTCGGCAACCCGAGGCATCTTCATTTCGTCGAGAACCGGCAAGCCCACCGGGTTGCGATGATAGATCACGGCATAATGACAGTACGCGGTCAGAGCTTGCAGAACCGGTTTCGGATGCCCGCCGCCATCGGCAAAGAGATCGGACTGCTTCTCGATGCCGGGCGCCTGGCCGGCGATGATCTTCTCGCGCAGGGCAATGACGGCCTGCGCCACGGGCACGACGGACACGACTTGTTTGCCGAGTTTCTTGTTCGCGGCACGCTCATTTGTTCTGCTTTCCGCTTAGCCAGGGGATGGCAGTGCTGTCGTGGACCAACAAATCGTGCCAACACCCGTAAGCGAAAGCTTTACCGGCTTCGCTCGGATGCACGCCATCCGCTTCGAATCGCTCCTTCGGCGGGTTGTTCTCCCAGATGTAACCGCCCCACGCCACCCACGGGGCTTTGCGATTCAGACCGGCGTAAGCCAACTCCGGGTCGCCGTTGATTTGGTCTTCGATAATTCCTTTGAACGCAAACGCTTCCTCCCAGACCATCGGTTCCAAGCCTGAGTTGCCCCGCCAGGTGTCGCAGCCCAAGTAGGCCAGCTTGAGTTGCGGACAGGCCCTGGCAAATCCCTGGAGAATGGCTTTCAAATCCTCTTTCAATGCTTTGGTCCGTTCCTCCAACGACATCTGGAGGACATCAGGGGTGATGCGAGCGGTATTATCCCGGTTGGAGTTGTGGAGCGAGGTGAGCAGGAAGAGGACTTGGGCCTCCTGGCGCGCGCCCCTGGGACCCGGCGCGCAGCATTCGGCGGCCCAATCACGACTCATCTTTCCGCCCTCACAGATGTTGAGCAGCTCCACTTCTTTTCTGACGTGCCGCTTCCCTTGCTCCCCGGCCAGATAGGCAGCGTAGGCGCTGAAGTAGGCTTTCGGATTGGAATGCCCGGCTACCAGGATGGAAATCCTGCCGGTTTTGGCGTCGGGCACGATGCTCGCCGCCAGCTCTTCGCCGGCCTTGCGATGAGTGGCCGGCATGTCGTTCCTGCCGTCCGGATAAAGCCCGCATTCGTATTTCTTAGCGTCCCGTTCGTAAAAGCCCTGCTTTGGGAAAGGCGTGATATCCACAAGCTTCATTACAGTTCTATCTTTCATGGTGGTAGGTAGTTACCTACAGAGCCTACTATGGTCTCGTTTCGCTAGCGTCGCTGGATCGCCCGGTCACCCCGCTGAGCGGATGGTGAATAACGGCATCCCAGGCCAATTCTTGCAGCAGACGGTTCAATTCTTCAGCATTTTTTCCGGTACCTAACTCCTTCGGAATGGCCAACCCGAGGGGAGTGCGTCCATAAACCACCGCGAAATGGCAGTAGGCGGCCAGCGCGGCAATGGCAGCTTTGGGGTGCCCCAGGCCATCGGAAAACAGGTCCGACTGTTTGGTGATTCCAGGTGCCTCACCGGCAACGACTTTCTCGCGCAAGGCAATGATGGCCTGTCCGACGGGCACGACATAGACCACCGGCTTACCCAGCCTGGCGTTCAGGGCGCGGATGTAATCATCACACTCCTTAAAATAGGGGGCGTGCAACTTTCTCAAATAGTCAATGGTTGAATTGTCGAAATCCGCAATGGAATGCGATCCACCCGGAGGCTTGGGCCAGTCCATCGAATCGAACGGAATCCAGAATTCCTGATAGGTTTCGCGAAAGTCGGGATTGTTGGCCAGACCCAGCTCGGCAAATTTTGTGATCCCCGCATCCGGATGATGCATGCCATCGACGGTCATCACATCCACTTGGCCATTGCGCAGGGCTTCCTGAACATTTGGAAAGCCCCAATGTTGAATGACGTAAGAGCCGCCGACTAGCGATCCTGGGATGACTTGGTGCCCCTTTATGCCCGCGGATTCGGCGACGTTCTTTAACCAGCTGGACATCCAGGCGTGAAAGCTGTTGCCGCATGTCATGACCCGCAAGCCCGGATTCTCCTCCGGGGTTGCGTCAGCTTCTTTGGAAAAGTCGCTGGTCCCACCCGCAGTGGTTACTTTTACCTTGTAACGGTAGGCAGTATCGTTGGTCAGCCCCTTGTCGGTGTAGGTAGGTGTTGTGATGGCGCTGGCAATCGGCTCCCACGTTGCCAATTCATCCGGGACGGGATTGGCCTCATTCATGCAGCGATAGACATCACATTTGCCGGCCGCTTTCCAACTTAAGATCACCTCATTCTTACCCGCCCGCGCCCAGAGTGCCGGCACCGCCGGCGCGACCAGCGGCTTGGTATCTGCCACCACCCTGAAATTCCCCACGCAGGAAGCCGTATTCCGGTCGCCTGCCGGAATGGTGACGCCCGCGTAGACCGTTGCGGCATCGGTGAACGCTCGAGTGCTTAACGCGGAATAATCACTGGTGCTGCCTTGCAAACTCACGTTGGTGATGGACCCGAGAGAGGTGTCCACATCGTAAGATAGATGATGGACTTCCTTGCGGTCGAACGCGCCGGTGTATTTCACGCTGTTGGCCGGAAATCCATTCTGGTAAAGAATCAGCGTTCCATCCGTGGTAAGGCTTAGGCCGGTAAAAGAATACTGGTTGGAAGAATCGTTGACCGGCGCAACCGGGGGCGCTGGGAAAAATCCCAGCGCAGGCTGTGTGCCGGTGCCCCCGGAGACGAAGTCAGCGGAAATACTTAGCCGTTGCGGCTTGGTATAGGCGCCTTGGCTGGCCAGCGGAACCGCGATCGCCGCGCCAAACGTGGCATCTCTGGGACATGACAGCCCGGCCACCGGGATCGCGTTGCCAGCGGCTGGACTAAGCATCAGGTTGGCTCGTCCGCATGTTTTCCAAGTGCCACCGGGAAGGTTGGCCTTGTCCGGCGCTCGGCCGGAAAGATTGGCATACTTCGCGCCGGCAAAGGTATCGCTGATGATTTCCAGCGGCTCAACCGCCGCCGCCCGCGCCCTCATCCCGACGAGCAGTAGCAACGCCAGCATCAGGGTCGTTATTTTTGTCACGGCTTTCATTGCACTTCCTGGTTTTTAAGCGCGGTTTTTGGCTGATGTTTATTCGCGGACGCATTCGGCGCGGTAGTGCCGGTGGGCTGCATCTTATCCGCCTTCAACAGATCGATCATCGCGGTGGCGAAGTATTTGCCGAACTCGATCTCGCCTTTGGTGGTGTAATGAATTTTGTCGCCGCCCCTTTGCACGTCGTCGCAATCGGCCACGGCAAAGCCGGGCAATTTGGCGGACAACTCGGCCTTGCGGACGACGTCCACGAAGGGGGCCATGGTGGTATTCGGGATGGCCAGGTTGACGACAATCGGCATGGCCGGAGTGCCGAAGTCCTTTCGGACCCTGTCGATGAAGTTGGTCAGGTTCTTCGGGAAGGCGTTGGCCAGCGCCTCGGTGACGCCATCGCGTTCGCCCGCCTGGATGAGCAGGCCCGCGATGACGATGGGGCGGCTTTTCTGGGCGGCTTTCACCTTATTGACCAGCCCGGCGTAAATTTCGGGATGATCGATCACGGCAAACTGGCCGAGGCCGCCGGTGATGATGCCGATCGGCTCGCCGAGATGCTTTGTCATGGCCTGCCCGAAAGTGACCTCCGGGCCGAACATCTTGCCCGGCTTCGCCGGAGCCTTGCCGGGAACCAGCGGCGTCCATGCGCCGTCCTGCCAGACGAGCACATCCTTCTGCTGCCCCTTGAGATCGTCGGGAAGCTCGGTGACGTTGGCGCCCAAACCAGCCAGGTTGCTGGTCCCGGCAAAGACGAACACCTTCAGCGGGGGTTCCTCCGCGCGCGCGACGGAACCGATCCAAGTCGTCGTCATGACAATGGCGAAAAGGATCAGAGAACAAATTGTTGTGGGATTGTTTTTCACTAGCACGCGTTGCCCTTCCAACTGATAGGAATTTTGATTTCAGGGGGCGGATCGGACGGGGGGAATAACCCTACTTTGGGAAAGGCATGATATCCACAAGCTTCATTACAGTTCTATCTTTCATGGTGGTAGGTATTTACCTACAGAGCCTACTATGGTCTCGTTTCGCTAGCGTCGCTGGATCGCCCGGTCACCCCGCTGAGCGGGTGGTGAATGACGGCATCCCAGGCAATTTCCTGCAGCAGGCGGTTCAAGGCCGCGATGTCCTTCTCGGCAACCCGAGGCATCTTCATTTCGTCGAGAACCGGCAAGCCCACCGGGTTGCGATGATAGATCACGGCATAATGACAGTAGGCGGTCAGAGCTTGCAGAACCGGTTTCGGATGCCCGCCGCCATCGGCAAAGAGATCGGACTGCTTCTCGATGCCGGGCGCCTGGCCGGCGATGATCTTCTCGCGCAGGGCCATGACGGCCTGCGCCACGGGCACGACGAACACGACTTGTTTGCCGAGTTTCTTGTTCGCGGCTTCCACGGCGTCGTCGAACTTCTTGATGTAAGGCTCGTGGATTTTGCGCAGCAAATCGATGGTCATCTTATCGAAGTCTCCGATGCTGGTATGCCAGGGGTTCTTCGGATCGCCGGGCCAACTGCCATCCGCGGGAGACCACATTTCCTGGATCGTGACGCGGAGATTCGGGTTCGCGGCCAGGCCCATCTCAGCGATCTTCTCGATACCGTCGGGACTCTTATAGACCGCCAGCGTCAGCACATCCATTTTGCCCTCTTTCAGGGCTTCCCTGACTTCCGGCGCGGACCACCAGTATGCCTTGAATTCATGGTCCTTGATGCCGGCCGACAGAGCCACGTCGCGCAGCCATTTGCCGACCCAGACATGCATGCTGTGGCCGGACGTCAGCACCTTCAATCCTTTGGGAACGGGAGCCGTTTGAGTCGCCGCGGGCATTGTGGCCGGCGGAGTTTCAGCCGCAGCCAGGGAGACTTGGCTGATTGCTACGATTAAAGCGATTAAAGTAAGGACTATTTTCGTGGTGATTTTCATTGTATTACTCCATTTATTGTTGTGTTGTGTTGTGTTGTTCGCGCAACGGTTTATTTCGCCGCCGCCTTGGCCGACGTATCGGCGGTCATCCCGCTGAGCGGGTGGTGGGTGACGGCATCCCAGGCAATTTCCTGCAGCAGACGGTTCAGAGCAGTCTGGTCAAGTTCAGTCTTTTGCATGTCGAGAGGGAGAGGCAGGCCGACCGGGCAGCGATGATAGATCACGGCATAATGGCAATAAGTTGTCAGGGCCTGCAATTGCACGTTCGGAAGCCCATCGGCAGCGACAAAGATATCCGATTGCGATTCGACGGCGGGCGCCTGACCGGCGATGACTTTTTCGCGCAGGGCGATCACCGCCTGACCGACCGGCGCCACAAATACCACCTGCTTTCCCAGTTTCTGATTCAGTTGGCGGATAGACTCATCGAACTCTTTGAAATAAGGCGCGTGCAGTTTGCGCAGCGAGTCGCCGGTAGCCTTATTGAAATCTTCCCTGGTGAATTTCGACCTGATCTTCTCTTCCGGCCAAGTGCCGTCGGCGGGAATCCACGTTTCCTGGACTGTGACGCGGAAGTCAGGGTTGGCGGCCAGGCCGGCTCGGGCATATTTTTCAATCGAATCGTCCGGATGTTGGTTGACCGCCATCGTCAGCACATCCACCTTGTCGGCACGCAATGCCGCCATCACTTCCGGAGAACCGATCCAGGCTTTGCCGGCTTGATGGTCTTTAATCCCCGCCGACTCGGCCATGTCACTGAGCCAACTGGCGACCCAAATGTGAAAGCTGTTGCCGCAGGTAAAGACGCGCAGCCCCTTGGGGATGGATTCGGCGAGCGGCGCCTCTTTCTCGGGCTGCCCGGCACCGGCGGTAACGGGCGGCTCCTGCGCCCGCGCCTGTGGAAGGACCATGGCCAGGGCGAGGATGAAAACGGTGAGGGTGGAGAACAGAGTGATTGGAATGCGGGGCTGCAATCGAGCTGGGTGTTTCATGGTGGATGGCTTGAGTGTGATGGTTTTCATGGCAGGTGTGTGCCAAAATGGCGGATCACGGTGCTATTTCGCCTTGGGTTTCAGTTCGGCGATGGCGATGCCCTGTTCTCCCGCGACGGAGTAGAGCAGGTACCGTTTCCCATCCTCCTCGTAGATCGCCGGGTCGCGCAGTTGCCTCACCGGTTTCATGGCAACGCCGTTGCCGGAGGGTTGCAGCGGCAGGTTGACGCCTTCGTAATCCATCGCGGGTTGGAGGATGATCTCGGGCCGGGAAGGTTTCCAGGCCTGCCAGTCCTGGGAGAGATCCACGGTGGCAAGGTAAATGCGTTCGGGCGCCTCGCGGACGAGCGTGTAGAGAAGGCAGAGCGTGTCGCCCTGGAGCCAGACCGCGCTGTGACGCACCCCGCGGAGGCAGTGCGGGCCGTCTTCAAAAGGAGTAAGGCCATCCTTCGAGCGCATGAAGACGCCGTCGGCAATGCCCGCCATGCCGAAGCCGTACCAGTATCCCTGGTAATCGAAGACCCTCATGTAGGCGTGGCCGAGCATCTCCTTGCGGGCGGTGAAGTGCAGCCCGTCCGGGGAGGTGGCAACGAAGGTCGCCTGCTCGCCGTAGTGGCTGCCAGGCGCAGGCGGCTGGTGGAAATAGATGCGGATTTCCTTCGTCGCGTTGTCTACATGCACGTCGGGGCTGGCGATGTGGTCGCTGCCGGGAGCGTTCTTCATGTCCAGGACGCCGGGCTTGTAAATGGTCCACGGCCCTTCCAGGCGGTCGGCATAGGCGAGCCGGATATATTTCCCCCGATGATGGGCAAAGTAGAGGTAGTACCTGCCCAGCGGCTTGGCGAGCCACTCCGGTGCGCGGATGAGCGACGGCCCGTTGATGTTCTCCCCCAGCGGCCCTTCCAGTCCCGCCATGCCGGGGTGGATGATCGGGTTCTCCTTGAAACGCACCACTTCGAAGCGAGATGGCGGCATTAAAGCGTCTGCTTGGCTGCTCACCGATTCCACCGATGTCCGGGCCGCCGCCGCCCCTCCCCAGTAATCGGGCGCATCGCTCGGCAACGTGTCGCGGCGGATGGCGCCGCCGAATTCGACTACGTTTTCCCAGAACCCGAGCGCCTGCAACTTCGCCTCGACCTCCCGGCCGGTGTTGGCCGTCCAGCCATCCGCGAAGAGAAGCGTGGAGAGCTCCTTATGCGTGTCGGCGTGGGCGGGCACCGCAGCCAAGTTGAAGTTCTCTTCGGGATCATCCGCGAGGTTGAACAACTCGAAGGTCTTGCGGGCCCCGTAGTAACAGAGCTTCCATGAACCTTTTCGCACCATGCGGTTGGAACTGAGCGTGGAGCCGCCAACATCCTCCCAAGTATAGGTTTCCGCCTTGGCTACGCGGTCGGCGTCGGGTGCCGCGCCGACTAGGACGGACTGCAACGACGTGCCGTCCACGCCCGGGGGCGGCTTCACCCCCGTCCACTCGCACAGGGTCGGCAGCAAATCCACGAGCGAGCGGTGTTCCGCAACGGACGGAACGAGGTTCCCGGCGGGATGGCGGACAATGAACGGAACGCGGACGGCATCCTCGAAGAAACATTCCTTGTGCCACCGGCCATGGTTGCCCAGCATCTCGCCGTGGTCGGAAAAGTACACGACGATGGTGTTTTCCCACAAGCCGCTCTCCTTCAACGCGGCGAGGATGTCGCCGAGGTTGCGGTCGAGCTGATCCACCAGCGCGTAGTACGCGGCGGCGGCGATGTCGAAGTGGGCGGGCGGCATCTCGTCCAACTTGATGGAGCGCCGGTACGCCTGGTGGTGTGGGTGCAGCGCGTCCAGCTCGGCGGACGACAACCGTGGAACGCGCACGTTGCCGTAGTACTTGTCGAACAGGGGGCGCGGCGCGATGTACGGGCAGTGCGGCAACATGAACCCAGTCAGCATGAAGAACGGCGGTGGCGATCCGTCGCGGCTCGCGTATTGCCGGAGCCATTCGGCGGTGGCGTCGGTCACGGCGCGGTCATATTCGACGTAGGGATTCTCGCCCGGCCCGACGTGCAGGAGCGGGTCCGGCAGGTAACAGTTGCCGAGATCGCTGAACGACTCGCCGGTGGGTTGCTTGTTGGCGCCGCCGTAGACGGCGTACGAATACACATCGCCGACCAGCCGCTCCAGAAACCCGTGGCGCTGGTCCGGCCCCATGAAGTGCATGCGGCCGGCCAGCACCGCATGCCAACCGCCGCGCACGGCAAGGTGCGCCAGCGTGGGATACCGGCTGTCGAGCACGCCGCCGTTGCTGGTCACCTCGCTATGGAACGGGAACCGCCCGGTAAGGAAACTCATCCGGGACGGGACGCAGAGCGGACCGTTGCAGTAGCACGAATCGAACCGACAACCGGCCGCCGCCAGCGCGTCCAGGTTCGGCGTTGAGACCACGCGGTCGCCGTATGCGCCCGTCACGCGCGCGGCGTGCTGGTCGGAGCAAATCATCAAAATGTTGGGTTGCTTCATGGCGACTCACCAGTCTAGGCTTTGGTTGCTTGTCGGGATGGGTGTTTTATGATGGATGGGCCATGCATGGTGGTAACCACAAAGATTGAGTGAATGGGCGGTCACGGTTTTTCCGGCTGCGTTGCTGCCGGCTTCAGCAATTGGATCATCGCGGCGGCGAAGTGTTTGCCAAACTCGATCTCGCCTTGGGTGGTGTAATGAATCTTATCGCCGCCCCGCTGCACATCGTCGCAGTCGGCGACGCGGAAGCCGGGCAGGTTGGCGGACAACTCGGCCTTGCGGACGACGTCCACGAAGGGAGCCATGGTCGTGTTCGGAATGGCCAGGTTAACGACAATCGGCATGGCCGGAGTGCCGAAGTCCTTGCGGACCCTGTCGATGAAGTTGGTCAGGTTCTTCGGGAAGGCGTTGGCCAGCGCCTCGGTGACGCCATCGCGTTCGCCCGCCTGGATGAGCAGGCCGGCGATGACGATGGGGCGGCTTTTCTGGGCGGCTTTCACCTTGTTGACCAGCCCGGCGTAAATTTCGGGATGATCGATCACAGCAAACTGGCCGAGGCCACCGGTGATGATGCCGATCGGCTCGCCCAGTTGCCTGGTCATGGCCTGCCCGAAAGTGACCTCCGGGCCGAACATCTTGCCCGGCTTCGCCGGAGCCTTGCCGGGGATCAGCGGCACCCAGGCGCCGTCCTGCCAGACGAGCACATCCTTCTGCTGCCCCTTGAGATCGTCGGGAAGCTCGGTGACGTTGGCGCCCAAACCAGCCAGGTTGCTGGTCCCGACAAAGACGAACACCTTCAGCGGGGGTTCCTCCGCGCGCGCGACGGAACCGATCCAAGTCGTCGTCATGAGAATGGCGAAAAGGATCAGAGAACAAATTGTTGTGGGATTGTTTTTCACTAGCACGCGTTGCCCTTCCAACTGATAGGAATTTTGATTTCAGGGGGCGGATCGGACGGGGGGAATAACGCCAATGACACTACGTTCTCCAGGATCTGTCCGACGAGCGTTCCATCGCCCAGGTTCTCAGACGGTCATCCCGGCGCCTGGAGATGCTCGTCGAAGAACTGCTCGATCATCGTGAGGATCGTCGGATTGTTGAAACCGGCGAAGTCGGGACCGCCGTGCTTGGCGCCTTGCACCCGCACGAACTTTACCCACGCGCCGGCCTTTTGTAGCGCCTCGTTCAAGAGTTCGCTCTGGTTGATCGGCACCGTCTCGTCCTGGTCGCCGTGCATGATCAGGAAGGCCGGTGTGTTGCGGGTGACATAGTTAATGGGGCTGGCGGTCCGGGCCTTCTCGAGGTTCTCGGCAATCGGGCCGCCGATCAGTTGGCTCACCGGCCCCACGGCATTGTTCGGGGTCTTTTGGATGACGGTGAGGTCGGTGGGTCCGTACCAGTCGCAGACGGCCTGCACGCTGCTGGAGACGCCTGGGTTGCCGAGGTCGCCTTCAAGTTCCTTCACGCCGCCCGAGACGCCAACCATCGCCGCGAGATGACCGCCCGCGGAATCGCCCCACACGCCGAATCGCCCGGGATCGAGGTTATACCGCTTGGCGTTGGCGCGGAGGAATCGCACCGCCGCCTTGCAGTCGAAGATCTGGGCCGGCCACTTGGCCTCGGGGCTCAGCCGGTATTCGATGCTGGCGACCGCGTACCCGCGCTGCAGTTGGCCGACCACCGGATGGTCCCCGCCCTTGACTCCCTCCAGCCCTTTGCCCCCTTCCAACCACCCCCCGCCATGAATCCAGATAATCAACGGCAACGGGCGGTCGGCTTTCTCGGGAAAGTAAAGATCGAGGCGCTGAGGCTTTCCCTCGGGCCTGGCATATTCAATGTCCTTCATGGCCTGGCTTCTCCAATTGGATGATCGGGTTCCCCCTTGAACTGGATCACCTCGAATTGAGACGACTGCTTGGATAAGCTGGACGCCTCCCGCACCGGTGACTCCGGCACGCGTGCTGTCCCAGTGCGGACAGGATTGTGATAATGATCCTGTTCGTGGTTTACTCAACAAATTATATCCAAGACCGCAAATTGTTGCTTGCTTTTACTTGAGCTTATCATAGTTCCGGCAATTGGAACTTGTCGCCGGTATCGTTGATCCACGCCGCCAGCCGGTCGTGCAAGCGGCGGCGCTGGGCATGGAAGACGGAGTTGTGCGCGAGATTAATGAATTCGTACGGGTCTTCGTTGAGGTTGAACATCAGCCACGGCTGGCCTTCAAGGCAGACATACTTCCAACCGTCGCGCGTCACCACGCCGCGCCAGGGCCGGTCGGTGCTGTCGGCGTGGCCGGTCGGCACGACCAACTGGAGAAACGCCGAGTCCGGCTCCTTGACGACCGGTTTGTTCCAGAGCCGGTAGCCAGAGTAATCCGTGCCGGCCATCCACCCCGGCGCGGGAATCCCGCACAAGCCCAGTGACGTGGGCGCAATATCCACATGGTTCACCGGCACGGCGCAGCGATAATCGGCGTGTCCTTTGTACGCGCCAAATCCGCTGATAATAAACGGCACGCGCACCGCCTCTTCCAACGGCGAGGTTTTGCGGAATTGGCCGTGCGAGCCCAGCATGTCGCCGTGGTCGGAAAAGAAAACAATGTGCGTGTTGTCCGCCAGGCCGGTGGCGGCGAGCGCAGTGCGGATGCGGCCGATGTTCCAGTCGAGGTTCTCGATCATCGCGCAGTAACCGGCCAACTCGCGCCGGGCTTGCGCCACAACGCGCGGCACGTCCGGCACGTTGCAGCGTAACTGCACGCCGCCGGGCGTGTGCCGGCGCATCCATTCCTCCGGCGCAAGGTACGGATCGTGCGGCGGAGTGACGGAGAGCGTCGCGAAAAACGGCCGCAATTTCCGGTCGGGCTGCCGCAGATATTCAAGGAACAAATCGGTCATCGAGTCGGTCTCGAACCCCGGCAGGCGGTGCAGTGCGACTTCGTCATCGTTGGCGGTGTGGCCATGCACCCAGCAATCCCACTTCGCGTTGTTGTTGTCGTAGCCGACCCACGTCTGGAATCCACCCCGGCGTGCGCGCGGCACGACGTGGAGTGCGGCGCGGCCGTGGCGTTCCTGAAAACCGTCCACATGCCATTTCCCGAACCACGCGGTCGCGTAGCCGGCCTCGTTGAACGGCGCGGCGACGGTGGGCATTCCATCCGGCAATGGATATTCGTGCCCAGGCACAGCGTGGTGCGGGTAACGGCTGGTCAGCAAGGAGCCCCGGTAAGGGCAGCACAACGGACTGCCGCCCACCGCTGCGGTCGAAGTGAAGCCTTCGGCCGCGAGCCGGTCGAGGTTCGGCGTGGCGAGATTCGGGTCGCCCATTGTGCCAAGGGCTTGCAGCCGATGTTGATCGCTGATGATCCAAATGAGATTCGGTTGCGGGGTGCTCATCAATGCATCCTGTATCTTCAAGTAGTGTTTGACTTAATCAAGCCGTCCGAACCCGCCGAGGAACCGACATGGTAACCGCCACGGCTGAAAAAAGCTTCCGGCCAGCCGCACGGCCCGGCAATATCAGGCCAGGCGCCAGGATCAAGGCTCCGCGGCTCATCTTTTTGTAATCTCGCAATGGACATACATGAATGTTTGGTCGAAGCAATAAAATATTAGAGTTCCGGCAACCGGAATTGATCGCCGGTGTCGTGAATCCATGCCGCCAGCCGGTCGTGGAGACGGCGGCGCTCGGCGCGGAATACGGTGTTGTGCGCGAGGTTGACGAACTCGTACGGGTCTTCGTTAAGGTTGAACATCAGCCACGGCTGGCCTTCCAGGCAGGCGTACTTCCAGCCATCGCGCGTCACCACCCCGCGCCAGGGCCGGTCCACGCTGTCGGGGTGGCCGGGGGCAACGACCATCTGGAGAAAGGCCGAGTCCGGCTCGTTCACCACCGGGTTGGTCCAACGCCGGTAGCCGGAGTAATCGGTGCCCGCCATCCACTCCGGCACAGGAATCCCGCACAAGCCCAGCGAGGTTGGGCCGACGTCCACGTGATTGACCGGCACGGGTTGTCGCTGCACGCGCGTCAGGCGGTCGCCTTGGAATTCCGTGCCTTTGCCGGGAACATAAGCCGCGCCGCCGCCGATGATGAACGGCACGCGGATGGCTTCCTCCCAGGGCGAGGTCTTGTGAAACTGGCCGTGCGAGCCGAGCATGTCGCCGTGGTCGGAAAAGAAAATGATGTGCGTGTTGTCGGCCAGCCCCGCGGCATCGAGCGCGGCGCGGATTCGTCCGACGTTCCAGTCGAGGTTCTCGACCATCGCGTAGTAGCCGGCCAAGTCGCAGCGGGCGCGTTCGACGATGCGCGGCACGTCCGGCACGTTGCGTCGCAATTGCACATCGCCGGGCGTGTGCCGGCGCATCCATTCCTCCGGCGCCTCGTAGGGATTGTGCGGCGGCGAGACCGCGACCGAGGCGAAGAACGGCCGCGACTTGCGATCGGGCCGGCGCAGGTAATCCAGGAGCAAATCGGTCAGGTCGTCGGTCTCATAGCCAGGCAGCCGGTAATGCCCGACTTCGTCGCCGGCGGCGGTGTGGCCATGCACCCAGGAGTCCCACCAGGCGCCATTGATTTCATAACCAATCCAGGTTTTGAAGCCACCGCGGCGGTGGCGCGGCACGGTGTGGAAAGCGCCGCGGCGCTGGAGCTCGCGGCCGCCGTCAATGTGCCACTTGCCAAACCACGCGGTGTCGTAGCCGGCATCATTGAACGGCGCGGCAACCGTGGGCATCCCCTCCGGCACTGGATATTCATGCCCGGGCACGGCGTGATGCGGGTAGCGGCCGGTCAGCAGCGAGCCACGGTACGGGCAGCACAGCGGGCAGCCGCCCACGGCGGCCGTTGAGACAAAGCCGCCGCTGGCGAGCCGGTCGATATTGGGCGTGTGCAGGTTCGGGTCGCCCATCGCGCCCAAAGCATGCAGGCGGTGCTGATCGGGCATGATCCAGATGAGGTTCGGTTGCGTGGTGGATGACAGCGATGTTGGCATACGATCCTGTAACTTGGATGAGTGTCCTGTTGTTGGTTAAGGTTGGCTTGGAGCAGGCATTACTTTGCCATTTTCCATGTAATTACCATTTGTAAACGACGCGCATCGCCCGCCGGTTGATCAAATCGTCATAGGCTTTTGGCGCATCGGCAAATGGAACCATGGTGGTGGGAATGCCTCTCGGTTTTACCTGGCCGGAAGAAATCAGCGCAAGAGCCTCAATGAGATCGGTATAATTGCAGTCGCGCGAAATGATCACGTCCGGCTCGATCTCGAACAAGAAGCTGTAGTTGATGGTAATCGGCTCCACATAGCTGCCCAGGAGTAGAAACCGGCTGATGGCGGGGAACGGCGGCTTCCAGGGATGGATGTCCGGCAGGAGTTGAATCGTGGATTCAATGGTTGAGGCCAGACCTGTCACGTCAACAGCCACGGACAGTTCATTGTGGGTGAATTTGTTCACCATTTCCTTCACATTTTCACGCGAGGCGTTGATGACATGGTCAACGCCCGCCTGCTTCGACGCCTCCAGCCGCTCATCAATCGTGTCAATGGCGATCACCAGCGCGCCGCGCGCTTTTGCGATCTGCGCTGCAAGGTGTCCGATGAGACCCTGGCCGACAATGGCGACCTTGTCGTTTGAAGTCACCTTCACGCGTTTCATGCCGTGCAGCGCAATGGCGCAGGTTTTAGCGTAGAGCGCGGAGACCAAGTCGGTGTTGTCCGGAATGGAAATGAGTCGCTCCGCATTGGAAATGGCATATTCGACCTGCCCTCCCCACATGGCGGAAAAAGGCCCGGTGAACTCGCTCTGGCCAACAAAGACTTTCGCGCCTTTTTTTAATGCTACTCCCTCGCCCACATCCACCACTTCCCCTACGTTTTCATAGCCTGGAATACACGGAAACGTCGTTCCGGTTTGCCTGCCTACCAGCACTCGCGTCTCAGTGCCCGTGCTGACGCCGGTATAGAGCGTTTTGGTCAGAACCTGCCCTTTTTTCAGCGGGGGCATCTCGATTTCGTCAATCGCAACCTTGTATGGCGCGGTGAAAATAATGACTTTTGATTTCATGGCTTGAATTATCCTTTAACACTTTGCAACTTGCGTCGAACCGTCATTTCGACGACGGCGTCCAGCGGATGGCCACGGGATTCGATCCGACCGGCACGCCGGAAAGTGTCACCAGGCCGTTGGTGTAGGACAGGGTGACCGGAACCTTCTGGCCGGTGACCACGTCCTGCGCTTCGACTCGGGACACCGTCGGCGAATTCAACCAGACAAGGTCGCCGAGCGGCGGCCTGTCAATCGTGTATTTTCCGGCATTCCAGACAAACGTGATCCACTCCTTGCCGACCCGGAACCAATAGACCTGCGGCCCTGTGACCCGGCTTTTGCCAAGAGCCACTTCCGGCTCCGACTCAAAGCCAAGCCGACACTGCGCGTCCGGGACGGCCTGCCAGTCCGGCCCCAGGAAGCGGGCCGTGCGCTGAAGAGCGTAGTAGGACGGTGTCGGCTCGAAGTCATCGCCCTGTTTGCGCACCAAACCAACATTCCCCTCCACTAAGAACGGCCAGATGCACCACGCCTTGACACCGCCCGTGACGCCTTGAATCAGGCCGCGGACTTGATACGCTGCCTTCTGCTCCTCGCTGCCTTTGTCGAAGCCTCCGCACTCGGTGGCCCAGACCGAGAGTTCGCGGCCCAGATACTTCTTCGGGAATTCAACAGCGTGGCTGTTCAGGTATCCGACCATGCTGCGCTCCGCGTCGGTTACCGGCGGCGCCCACGGACTTCTCTCGGCCGGGTTCCAGCCCGTCGGATAGGGATGGACGACCGTGCCGTCGATCTGGGCGAAGTCGGCCGTGTGATCCCTGAGTGCGTCGAACCAGAACTGCACTTCGAGGGTCTGGAGAACCGGCGTTTTCGGGTCAACCTCGCGGATGGCGGCCGAGGCCTTGCGGACCATCTCGCAATACTTGGCGATCCACACGTCCCGCTTGCCGACATACTGCGGGAAATCGAAATTGCACGGCTCATTCCAGAGTTCGTAGGCAATTACCGTGGGCGGCGTAAACGTCTTGGCCATGAACGCGGCATACCTGGCGTATGCGTCGGCGTCCATCCCCTTGGACTCGGCATAGAGGGTGTTGCGGCGAAAGAGGAGCAGGATTACCTTGATATCCGCTTTGCGCAGTAAGTCGTAGGTACGCTGCCCCCACTCCGGTACTACATACACGCCTTTCTCCTTCTCGACACCGGCCCATTCCGACGGGAGCCACCGGACCGCGCTGACGCCCATCCGCCTCATCAGCGCGACGGCCTTTTCCGGGTTCTTTCCGAAACCCGAATTCACCGCCAGCCCGCGCATCTGGGGCGTCGGCAGGTCGGCGTCGGCGGGTTTCGGTGCCGGAGCGGCGGCCGCAGGTTCCGCGGCCGCGGCCCAGGCTGATAGGCTGGCAAACAGGACGAGGGACAGGATCGTTGTGATGACTCTTTTCGTAACATTTTTCATAACAGTATGTCCACGATTGCGGGTTATTTTGTTTTCTGTCACTTGCTATTTCTTTTGACAGCGTCGGCGAACCAGCGGCGAACCTGCTGGCGTTCAGGGCTGTCCTTTGTGATCCATATTGTGCAATGACCGGGGGGGGGTGCAAAACTTTCGATGACCGTTGGTTTTTCGCCAAGCTTTTCAAGGATGCCCACGCCTTTGAGACTGCTTGCCTTAAAGGCGTCCGTATGTTCGTAAACAATGAGTACGGGTCGGCCTTTGACGCGGGCGGCGCGTTCTTTGAAGGCATTGCCGGTGTAAGTGCCATCATCGAAGGTTGAATTTGCGATGAATCCGGCCCAGAGAGCCGCGATTTTGTCGTCATGGAGGCCGACCCACCCGCAGGCCGTCGCTCCGCGCGAGAACCCCGCGATGTAGATATTGGCAGGATCGCCACCGTAAGTATCGCAGGCACGTTTGACATTGACGCGGCAGTATTCGGCGGTGGCGTCGATGTCAATGTCTGCCTGGACACCAAACCCATTGTCTTGATTGGCGTTTTTTGCTTTATTGATGAATGGCATGACCATCACGATAACTCCCTTGCCGCCGGAAATATAATAGCCCAGCACCGGCGCAAAAATCGGTGCATCTTTACCGTCGATGAAGCGACCGTCAACGGTGATGCCGTTGGCCGGGTACTCAACGATGACCGGATATTTGTTGCCTTCTTTCCAGTCCGCCGGCAGATAGAGGGTGTGATAAACGCCGGTGCCCTGATATTCTGGAGCAATGATTTTGGACCTGTGACCTGGGCTGGGCGCAGTGTCTTCCAACGCGGGGAGGACCACCGACTCCTCGGCCGCCCATGCCGACAGGCTGGCGAACAGGATCAGAGACAGGATTGTTGGGATGGCGGTTTTCATGGCAATGTCTCCAAGTAAGGGTTGAAAGTTTCACTTCGCCACGGGCGCGGACGCGGGGGCGTCCAAGGCATGGGGGGACGGCGTGGGATTGGTGATGATCTTGAAATTGCGGATCAACCCTTTGCCGACACCGGCACTGGGGAACGTCACGAATCCTGCGTACGCCGTCGCCGCATCCTTGAAGGCGGCGGTCTTAAAAGCGGAATAGTCGCTGGTGCTGCCCGACAGTCGCACGTTGGAAATCTCACCGGTGACCGAGTCCACATCATAAGAGAGCGTGTAGGTGTAATCGCCCGCCTGTTGTGGGCCGGTGTATTTCACGGAATTGGCCGGAGTGCCGTCTTGGTAAAGAATTAAGTCGCGGCTGGCTGTATCCAGGCAGAGGCCGGTGAAATGATGCTCAATCGGCTCCCCCGGCTCCGGCAATTTGGCATAAAAGCCCAGACCCAGTACGGGATGCCCTTCCAGGGAAGTGCGGATGTCGGCGGAGATATTGAACTCGCTGGCCTTCTTGTAGGCGCCTTGACTGGTCAGCGGAAAGGCAATCGCAGCCGATTGTTTCCTGCCGCAAATCAGATCCCCGGCCGAGGGACGAGGGGGTTCATTCGCGATGACGGGCGATCCGTCGCCGATTTTGATCCATTTGCCGCCGGGGGCATCTGCCTTGTCGGGGGTTCGCCCGGCAATCGGCGCGAGTTGGTCCCCGGCAAAGGTATCGTAAATGACGGCGTTAGGCGGGCTTGCTTCGCCAGCCCCCTTGCCGGCCTGTGCCGTGCCGGCAGGTGCCTTGGGGGGATTGGCATTAAATGCCGCAGAGTTTCCAAAGCTGTCGGACATGCCGTCTTTGTAGGCGCGCGCACCGACTACGAACCGGTCGCCATGAAGCGTGAACGGTGCGCTGTAAAGGTGTTGGGTCTTGTTTGCATCATGGTATTCGGCCGTATACATGATCCGGGCACCGGGCGTGGCGCAGTTCAGAGTGATCGTGACCGTATCACTGCCCGCGCCGCCGGGAGGCGTGATCGTCGGCATGGCCACCTGGGACACGCCTTTCATCAGATCAATCATCGCGCCCGCGAAGCGTTTGCCGAATTCCATTTGGCCTGTGGAGGTGTAATGGATGCCGTCGATCCGGGGCAAATCGTCGCAATCGATTGCGCGAAAACCGGGCATGTCAAACGTCGTTTCCGTGTTGCGGATGATTTTCCCAAAGGTGCTCGCGCCCATGATGACTAAATTAATGGAGCCGAGCATGGCCGGGTTGCCGAAATCCCGCCGGGCCGATTCCATCAAGCCGGTCAGGTTCTGCTGGAAGGCGTGGGCCCGCTCCTCGGTCCACCCATCGCGTTCACCAGCTTGAATGAGCAGGCCGGCAATGACAATGGGCCGACTCTTCCGCGCCTCTTGGACCGTCTTAACGATCCTGTCGTATCCTTTGTGATCATCCACCGCCCCGAGGCCGGTCATGATGATGCCGATCGTTTGACCGAAGTATTTGCTCATGACCTGCCCGAACGTGACCTGTGGGCCGAAGCTTCCGCCGTTTCCTTGCAGCGGCGCTTTGCCGGGATCCAACGGCACCCAAGCGTTGCCCTGCCAGACCAAAACATCTTTCTGCGGCTGTTTCAGATCGTTGGGAAGCTCGGAGACCGTGCCGCTGCCCAGATTGCTTGTCCCGGCAAACACGAACACCTTGAGTGGATGCTCTTCGGCCTGCGCAGCCGATGGAAACATGGCCAGGGCGAGGGTTATCACGATGCAGGTGGAGAACAGCGAGGTTTGGATACGATGGTGCATTTTATTTGTAGTTTTCATGGTGGATGGATCCTTTTTATGGATGGGTCTCTTTGCGGATAAGTTTTAAGCCGCATTTCTCGTAACCGTTCACGGGCTTCAAAACCGCGTTTCTGGCCCGGAAACGAGGGTCGAAAAGGCCAAATGGGCGAATTTCGCTGGCCTCGCGACGTGGATCGCCGTTTTGGGGCCAGAAACCGCATTCTGCCCGTGAACGGTTACCATTTCTCATACCTTGAACGAAACTGGTGCAGGCTGTTGGAATGGCCAGCACTGCGGCGCCGGACCAGCCGCCGATGGGCAGGGAGCGGATACGGCTTCTGATTCCCCGCGTCAGCTACCATTTATAAACGACGCGGACAGCTCTTCGCTTGACTAAATCGTCGTAGGCCTTCGGCGCATCGCCAAAGGGGACGATAGTTGTGGGAATGCCCTTCGGGTTCACCTGGCCCGACGAAATCAGGGCAAGGGCCTCAAGGAGGTCAGTGTAATTGCAGTCGCGGGAAATAATCACGTCCGGTTCGATCTCGAACAGGAACCTGTAGTTCAGGGTAATCGGCTCCGCATAGCTTCCCAAGAGCAGAAACCGGCTGATGGGCGGGAATGGCGGCTTCCAAGGGTGGATGTCCGGCAAGAGCCGAAGCGTGGCTTCGACGGTTGAAGCAAGCCCAGTCACGTCAACGGCCACGGTCAGTCCATGGTCGGTGTATCTCTCCACCATTTCCTTCACATTCTCCCTGGCGGCGTTGATGACATGGTCCACACCCGCTTGCTTTGACGCTTCCAACCGTTCTTCAATGGTGTCAATGGCAATCACCAGTGCGCCCCGCGCTTTTGCGACCTGCGCCGCCAGGTGGCCGATGAGGCCCTGGCCGACGATGGCAACCTTGTCATTGCAAGCCACCTTCACGCGCTTCATGCCGTGCAGCGCGATGGCGCAGGTCTTGATGTAGAGGGCTGAGAGGATGTCGGTGTTCTCCGGTATGGAGATGAGCCGCTCCGCATGGGAAATGGCATATTCGACCTGGCCGCCCCACATGGCGGAAAAAGGCCCGGTGAATTCACTTTGGCCAACAAAAACCTTCACGCCTTTCTTCAACGATGCTCCCTCGCCCACATCCACCACTTCCCCGATATTCTCATAACCGGGGATGCATGGGAAAACCGTCCCGCTCTGGTTGCCGGCCAGCACCCGCGTTTCGGTTCCCGTGCTGACACCCGTATAGAGCGTCTTGGTCAGGACCTGACCCTTTTTCAGCGCGGGTAACTCGATCTCGTCAATGGCAATTTGGTTGGGCGCTGGGAAAACGATGGCCTTTGATTTCACGGCAGGAATTCTCCTTTAACATTGTTAAAAGGCAAGGACAAAACGTTCTATTTCCCTTTGGATTTAAGTTCCGCGATGGCGATGCCCTGTTCACCCTCCACGGCATAGAGCAGATACCGTTTCCCATTCTCCTCGTAGATCGCCGGGTCGCGGAGCTGGCGCACCGGCCCCACGGCGCCGGGCGTGGAAGGCACCAGCGGCAGCTTGACGCCTTCGTAGTCCTTCTCCGGTTCCAGGAGAATCTCGGGCGGCGAAGCCTTCCATGCGGTCCAGTCCGGCGAAAGATCGACGGTGGAGACTTGGATGCGTTCGGGTGCTTCGCCGAAGCGGGTATAGACAACATAAAGCGTGTTGCCTTCCACCCAGAGCGCGCAGTGGCGGCAGTCGGGCAGCATGCGCGGGCCGCTTTCAAACGGCGTCAGGCCGTCCTTGGAGCGTGAGACGATGCAGTTTAGCTCGCCGGGACGAAACCCCGAATCGGGAATCAGCGATAAACCATAAAAAAAGCCGCCGTGCTGGAACACTCTCATGAAAAAGTGCCCCAGTGGAACGGGCTGGCACGTGAAGTGAATCCCATCCTTGGAGAGCGCGACGAAATTCCGGAACAAGCCGCAGCGCCAGTCGGGTTTCTCGTTTAGAAATGCAGGGAAATGGCGCCCATCCGTATAAAAATACATGCGGATTTCCTTCGCCGCGTCATCCACAAACATGTTCGTGCCGCCCAGGTGACTTAAGCCGGGAGTTTCCTTCAGTTGGAGCGTACCGGGTTCGTAGATGATCCACGGCCCTTCCAAGTGGTCGGCGTAGGCCATCTGGACATACGTCCCGTGATGATCGCCGAAGTATAGGTAATACTTGCCCAGAGGATGCTCGACCCACGCCGGCACGCAGAGGATGGAAGGCTGGCAGATATTATTCCCGAACTGCGAGCGGAACAGTCCTTTCATTCCTGCGTGGATGATCGGGTTCTCCTTGAAGCGCACCACCTCGAATTGCGACGACGGCTTGGTCGAAGCGGATGGCGCCTGCACCGGCGGCAACTGCGCCCATGCAGGCATGCCAGCTATCAGGAACAAGGACAAGATTGCCGGGATGATTGTTTTCATCGTAATATCCGATTCAAGTACAGGTAGGTGACTGGTTTTATTTTGCCGCCGGTGCGGAGGCCGGCTGCCCACTGGCCACCGGCAAGGAAGGATCGAGGTGGACGCCGACCCTGAAATTATTCACGACCACCCATACGCGGTGGCCGGGGGGCACGGTATCGGACAAGAGGCCCATGGCGTTCCCGACCGCCGCGCAAGCCGTGGCGGCATCGGTGAAGGCGCTGCTCTTGAACACTGAGTAATCGCTGGCGCTGCCCGACAGCCGCACGTTCGAGATCGCGCCGGTCGCGGTGTCCACGTCGTAGGAAAGCCGGTGCCCATGCGCATGGTCGAAGGTCCCGGTGAAATTCACGCTCATACCCGGCTTCCCGTTCTCGTACAGCGTCAAGGCTCCATTGCCGCGCCCCACCGGGGTGGCGTTGGTGTGGTCAAAAATGGTGAAAATCAAGCCGGTGAAATTCTTGAACAGGGGCTCACTGCCCTTGATAACGTCGTCGGCGCCGGTTTCAGGCACCGCGGAAAAGAACCCAAGCGCCGCGTTGACCTCAAAATAGCCGCCCAGATCGGCGGAAATGGTGAATTGCCGCGGCTTCTTGTAGGCCCCCTGGCTGGCGATGGGGATGGCTATGGCCTGGTAGCCGCCCGGATCCATGGAAATATTCCCCTGCATTGGAGGATAAGCGACGATCACGTCCCTCGGGGCGTGACGGCTTAGCGATTCCATGGCGCAAAAACCGACATCGCCACCCCTGCCATCCTTGGTGCTCTTGAACACCGACCATTTGCCCCCGGGCACATCGGTCTTGTCCGGCGTGCGCCCCTTGATGGGGGCCATCCTCACGCCGCTGCTGAAGGTGTCGAAAACGATGAGCGTCTCAGGCTCCGCGGTCCGCGCCCAGACGCCGGCCGCGCTCCATACCAAGACGGCGATCAACAGCGCCGTTGGAATCCGATTGAATAGCGTAGCAGTGTGTTTCATGGGTGTTGCTTCTTGCGTGGCGATGTAATGCGATCGGTTGCCGGCGCCATTGGCCATTGCCTGGCTTGCGTTTGAGAATGTCTCATTGCTGGCTGCGTGAAGTATAGTTCGCTACCACCCTTTTTTGCCGGGTTGGGCGGGACGCCCCCCTACAAATGAAGCTGGCAAAAGGCATCGGGGCAGCGTTGGCCGCCCCGATGCCGAGAGTTCAGCGCATCCGGTTACGCTATTTTCCGCCGGCGTCGGGCCAGCAGGCCCATCGCGCCCAGCCCCAGCAGGCTGAGGCTGGCCGGTTCGGGGACGGCAACCAGTTGCAAGCCGTTTATCTGGCTGTTGGGCGCGCTTCTTGTGTGGAATGATTCCGTGATGACCAGAGCGCCCGATGCGTCCGAGGTCGCTTGGATGATGTCGTAGTTGCTGCCCTGTACGAAGTTGCCGGTGGAGGTTGCAGAATTCGTAATGGTGATCGGCGAACCCGATCCGGTGGTGACAGTGAAGATACCCCCGCCAGAGCTGGCAGCACCGTTCTGAGCGTACACATAGACATCGTACCGAGAGCTGGCCGCGAGTCCGCTAAGCGAAATCACCGGCAAATTTGTGCTGCCAGAGCTGTTCAACTGGCCGCCACTGAACAAGTTGTTTGCGGGCGTCGTGGCGCCACTGAAGGCTGCGGCATTGGCGGTAAAGCCAATCGTCACGCTGCTGCTGCTCCCATCGGAATACACCAAGGGCTGGCCAGTATTTCCCAGTGTGGCGCTGGTCGAAGATGTCGTGGCGGCGCCTGGGGCAGATTGGTTCGCTGTGGTGAACACGTTCCACAGGGGGCTGCCCAGCCCATCACCGGTATAGACTCCCTGCGAACCCGTATAGCTCCCGGTGCCACCGTCGGTACGGAATTGGACATCCAGCACCATGGCCGCGTTGGCCGCGCCGGCCCCGCCGCCCGCCACGATGGCTGCCGCCGCTAGAACTGACTTTTGCAACCCTCGCATGAGACACTTCCTTTCTAACTTGGGATGGCGTCGGCCACAAAGCCACAATGGCGTTAGTCGCCCCCACACCCAATAAACAGAACATACCACGGATCTCCAGCCGGTCAATACCGTTTTTAAGTCAATCTTTGCTGCAAATGCCGCACGGGGATGGCCCCACGTTACAATCAGCTCTGACGAATTCCGTCCGGGCTTGCCGCGGCCGCCGGGCCGCACGGCGGGTTCGGCGCGTTTCGGGCAGGCGCGGCCATCGGGCAGCGGTTTGGGCGGCCATTGGGAACCGGGGCGGGATGGGGTGGACGGACGGCGGGGCGGAGATGGGATGGCGCGGCCTTGCGGCTCAGTCGGGGGCCAGGCGGTATTGCCAGGCGCGCCCCGTGGCCGGCGGCGAGTCGCTCAGGATCGCGCTGGAGAGGGAGGCGATATTGAAGGGTTTGCCGATTTGCAGGAGCAGGCAGTGGTTCTTCCAGGCGTGGCCGCGCTGGCCGTAGCCATGCTCCATCTCGTAGCCGCCGTTTTTCTCGCTGTTGAACCCCTCGTTCCCGATTTTCCAGCGCAGCCGTCCAGTCCGCGCCAGGGCGAGGGCGTTGTGCCGTTGGGGTTTGATGTTGGTGATCCATTGGTTGTGGTAGAGGGTGCCGCCGTCGGCGTCCCGTTCGGTGAGCTCGGCCACATGCAGGGGTTCGCCATGGTAGGCGACGGGGGTCTGCCAGCGGACGTGGCGCTCGCCCTTTTGCCGCCCGCCGCGCAAGATGGCGCGCACCCGGCGTCCCCCCGTCCATTTCCCGTCCGCGCCGGGAAGCTGGCGGTTTTGATTTCCATGGCTTTGCGCCTCCTTGATATTGATTATATACCTATTCCCAAGATTCATGCAAGGAAAATGGCGGCGCGACAAAAAAAATCGCGCCGCCCCTAGTACACAGTAAATCTTAAAGTTGCGCACAAATCCATTCTATGCCATATTACGGGCATCCACCCACAAGGAGGCTCATATGGCACCACGGTATCGCGTCACCCTGACGAAAGCCGAGAGAGCGGA